>Ga0114931_10004637_pt1 | contig 17118 bp, 15 predicted proteins | sample 2SBtaG_FD_89579 | JGI IMG/M metagenome (GOLD analysis project Ga0114931, IMG submission 89579) | Deep subsurface microbial communities from Kolumbo volcano to uncover new lineages of life (NeLLi) - 2SBTROV14_V59a metaG | ecosystem: Environmental > Aquatic > Marine > Volcanic | place: Kolumbo...
CCATTGTCGAAACCGACCGCCGCTCAGCCCGGCACGTGGTGCGCGAGATTCAGCAGCGGCTGGAAAATCTGTGAAAACCCTGATACTGGATCTTGCTGAACGCAGCTATCCCATTCATATCGGAGATGGCTTGCTCGATGATCCGGATCTCTTTCTGCCACACCTCAATGGTGGACCGGTTTTGATCATCACCAACCCGACCATAGCGCCCCTGTATCTGGCCAGGCTGCAACAGACCCTCGCCGGTGTTGGGCTCCAGCACCTGGAACTGCCCGATGGTGAGGAATATAAAACCCTCAACAGTCTGAAACGGATCATCGACCATGCCCTGCAGCACCGGCTGTCACGTGATTGCACCTTTATCGCTCTGGGTGGTGGCGTCATTGGCGATATTACCGGTTTTGCCGCCGCCTGTTATCAGCGTGGGGTCAATTACCTACAGGTACCCACAACCCTGCTCGCACAGGTGGACTCATCGGTCGGTGGCAAAACTGCCGTCAACCACCCCCTCGGGAAAAATATGATTGGCAGCTTTCATCAGCCCCGTTGTGTCGTTATCGACACCGGGACTTTAAACACACTGCCCGATCGTGAATTTATGGCCGGCCTTGCGGAAATCATCAAGTATGGATTGCTGGGGGATGCTGAACTGTTTGCCTGGCTGGAGACCAACATGGCCGCGTTGCGCGATCGCGATGCTCAGGCCCTGAGCCATGCCATTGAGCGATCCTGCCGCATCAAGGCCGATGTGGTGAGTGCCGATGAAACAGAAGCCGGTTGCCGGGCGCTGTTGAATCTGGGGCATACCTTTGCCCACGCCATCGAGACCGGGCTGGGTTATGGGCGCTGGTTGCATGGTGAGGCGGTTGCAGCAGGTTGTTGCATGGCAGCGGACCTGTCCATGCGCCTGGGCTGGCTGGGGCAGGCCGAACGGGCCAGGATCTGCGATCTGATGGAGGCCGCCGGGCTACCCATAGCCGCACCAGAGGAGCTGGCAGAAGAACAACTGCTCGCGCTGATGCGCCAGGACAAAAAAGTCCGGGCCGGCCAGATGCCGTTGATCCTGTTGGAGTCAGTTGGTAAAGCCGCCATTCATTTCGATTATGATGAGAACGCCTTGCAAAGCACCCTGAGCATGTGCCGGAAATGATCCAAACTCCGGGACATTACTGTTGGATCCGTATCTAACCTCCGCCGAAGTTTCTGCAACCCACTCAAAAACCTCGCTAATCTATTAATTACGCACCATTATAGTGCGTATGTTTATGATTTATATCGATATCAATGACAGTACAGCCATGACAAGTTATACTCTTGAGGTTCTTGCACAATTACGGTGCAAATAACCAGGTGTCCCTGCATGTTCAATTTTATGCTGCAGGGCTCGTTAATAAACCAAGAGATCGCCGCAGCGACCAAGCCCGTTAACACAAGGTAGCCGAGCCCATCTGGTTATCGTCTGGGCCTGTACTGCTGTGGCGCCTGGAACCAGGGCGGCCAGCATGTCACGGATTGAAAATCCTCACCCCCCGCGGGGCTTGTATTCAAGCCGTTTTGAACACGACAGCTGCGGTTTTGGCCTCATAGCCCAGATGGATGATCGTGCCAGTCACTGGCTGGTACGCACTGCGGTCGATGCCCTGGCCCGCCTGAGTCACCGCGGCGCCATCGCCGCGGATGGCAAAACCGGCGATGGCTGCGGTCTGCTGTTGAAACAGCCTCAGGCATTTCTGCGGGCGGTGGCCTCCGCTAGTGGGATCCAGCTGACCAACGCGTTTGCCGTTGGCCAGCTGTTTCTCAACCCGGATCAGCATCTCGCGCAACGCGCACGGGACCTGCTAGAAGTGGAACTGCGCGGCGAAGGCCTTGGCGTCGCCGGCTGGCGTGAAGTGCCGGTGGATCCGTCCGTGTGTGGTCTTCATGCCCGCGCCAGCCTGCCGCACATTGAGCAGGTATTCGTCAATGCCCCCCGGGATATGCCGGGCGATGACTTTGAACGGCATCTGTTCGTGGCCCGGCGCCGCTCGGAAAAACGCATCGCCGGCGACGACCCGGTGTTTTATGTTCCGAGCCTCTCCAGCCGGGTCATTGCCTACAAGGGCATGGTCATGCCCGCCAACCTGGACAGCTTCTACCCGGATCTGCAAAGCAGCGCCCTGGAATCTTCCCTGTGCGTTTTTCATCAACGTTTCTCGACCAACACCTGGCCACAATGGCGCCTGGCACAACCCTTCCGCTTCCTGGCCCACAATGGCGAAATCAACACCATCGCCGGTAATCGTAACTGGGCCCGGGCACGCAGTTTCAAATTTGCCTCACCCCTGTTGCCGGCCATGAGCGATTTGCGGCCATTGGTCTCGGATCAGGATTCAGACTCCTGCTCTTTGGATAATCTGCTCGAAGTACTGCTCGCCGGAGGCATGGATCTGTTTCGCGCCATGCGCATGCTGATTCCGCCGGCCTGGCAGAATTACGACACCATGGATGCCGATTTAAAGGCTTTCTATGAATACCAGCGCATGCATATGGAGCCCTGGGACGGCCCGGCCGGTATTGTCCTCACCAATGGCCGCTATGCTGCCTGTGTCATGGATCGCAACGGCCTGAGGCCGGCCCGCTATGTGCTCACTGACGACCGGCATATCACTCTGGCTTCGGAAATCGGCGTCTACGACTACGAACCGGCCGCCGTCGAGCGTAAGGGCCGCCTCAAGCCCGGCCAGATGCTGGCGGTAGATACCCAGACCGGCGAACTGTTGCTGCCCAGAGACATCGATACCTATCTCAAAACCCGCCGCCCTTACCGGCAATGGATCAAGGCCCACAAGCGGACCCTCAAAGCCTCGCTGGCCGCCGACACTCTGACCAGCCGGCCATTCGATCGGAGGGTGCTGGAGATCCATCAGAAACAGTTTCAAATCAGCAAGGAAGCACGCGATCACGTCATCCGGGTTTTGATCGAATCCGCCCAGGAAGCCATTGGCTCCATGGGCGACGACACCCCCTTTCCGGTGCTGTCGCGTCAGGTGCGTTCCCTGTACGACAATTTCCGCCAGCAATTCGCCCAGGTGACCAATCCGCCCATTGATCCACTGCGTGAGCAGATCGTGATGTCCCTGGAGACTTCGTTTGCAGGAGAATCCAATCCCTTTATTGAAGAGCCCGGCTATGTCTCGCGAATTGTCTCCTCCTCTCCGGTGTTGTCGGAATCGAAGTTTGCAACCCTGCTGGAAAGCTACGAGATCGAGGGCCGGTTCCGCCACCAGTACATCGATCTGAATTATTCCCGGGATACCGATCTGTTGTCGGCCTTGCAGGCCATTACTGAACAGGCAGTGAGCGCGGTGCGCGACGGCGCTTTGATTCTGGTGCTTACCGATCGCGGTCTGACCCGGGAGCGGATCCCCGCCCACGCCCTGCTCGCCACCGGCGCCATCCATCATCGCCTGATCGACGAGGGTCTGCGTTGTGACGCCAACCTGGTGGTGGAAACCGCCACCGCTCATGATCCACATCACTTCGCGGTTCTGATCAGTTACGGCGCGACTGCTATCTACCCGTATCTCGCCTACGAGGTGATTCATGATCAGGTTCGCCGGGGTGATGTCCAGGGCCTCGAGGCGGAGCAGGCCGGCAGCCAGTACCGCAGAGGAATTAATAAAGGGCTATACAAGATCATCTCGAAGATGGGAATTTCCACCATTCAGAGCTACCGGGGTGCGCAATTGTTCGAAATTGTCGGCCTGCACGAGGAGGTGGTGAAGCTGTGTTTTCGCGGTACCACCAGCCGGGTGCAAGGCATGAATTTCGAAGATCTGGATCAGGATCACCGGCGCCTGAGCTGGGTGGCCTGGAATCCCCGTGCGGCGATTCCCCAGGGCGGTCTGTTGAAGTACGTCCACGGTGGTGAATACCACGCTTTCAACCCGGATGTGGTGCGCAGTCTGCAACAGGCGGTCAGCAGTAACGATTTTGAGCTCTATCGCGAGTATGCCCGCATTGTGAATGAGCGCCCGGCTACCACTTTGCGTGATTTACTCGACTTCAAACCCGACATCCAACCCATACCCATCGAAGCGGTCGAATCCGAGCAGCGGATCATCAGCCGCTTTGATACTGCCGGGATGTCCCTGGGAGCCTTGTCACCAGAGGCCCACGAAGCCCTGGCGGTGGCCATGAACCGCCTCGGTGGCCGTTCCAATTCTGGTGAGGGCGGTGAGGATCAGACCCGCTACGGTAACGAGCGCCGCTCAGCGATCAAGCAGGTCGCCTCCGGGCGCTTCGGGGTCACTGCCAGTTACCTGGTGAGCGCCGATGTCCTGCAAATCAAAATTGCCCAGGGCGCCAAACCTGGCGAGGGTGGGCAGCTACCCGGTCACAAGGTCAACAAAATGATCGCCCGCCTGCGTTATTCACGGCCCGGAGTCGCTCTCATCAGCCCCCCGCCGCACCACGATATCTATTCCATCGAGGATCTGGCGCAATTAATTTTTGATCTGAAGCAGGTCAACCCACGGGCCCTGGTCTCGGTCAAGCTGGTCGCCCAGGCCGGAGTGGGCACCATCGCCGCGGGTGTAGCCAAGTGTTATGCCGATCTCATCACCATCTCCGGATATGATGGCGGTACCGGAGCGAGCCCGCTGAGCTCGGTCAAATACGCCGGCTCGCCCTGGGAACTGGGTCTGGCCGAAACCCATCAGACCCTGCGGGCCAATGGCCTGCGGGATCGGGTCAGGCTGCAAACCGACGGCGGCCTGAAAACCGGTCTGGACGTCATCAAAGCAGCGATCCTGGGCGCTGAATCCTTTGGCTTCGGCACCGGCCCGATGATCGCCATGGGCTGCAAGTATTTACGCATCTGTCATTTGAATAATTGCGCCACCGGGGTTGCCACCCAGGACAAAGTGCTGCGTCTGAAGCACTTTAATCCCGATGCCGTCGAGCGGGTGATGAATTATTTCCACTTCCTGGCGCGCGATGTTCGCCACTGGCTGGCGCGTTTGGGGGTGCCTACCCTGGAAGCACTCATTGGCCGCACGGATCTGCTGGCGGTTGCCGACGGCCAGACCCCGCGCCAGTCACGTCTCAATTTTGCGCCCATTATCGATGACTACGGGGTCGAGAATAGCGTCCCGCAGTTTTGCCGGTTGCCACGCAACGACCCCTTTGATAAAGCGGTGCTGGCCAACCGCATGCTGGAGGATACCCATTCGTGCATCGAAGCTGGCGAGGGTGGTGCATTCAGCTATCGGATCCGTAACTTCGATCGTTCCATTGGCGCCCGGCTGGCGGGGGAAATCGCCCGCCAGCACGGCGATCAAGGCATGGCACAGACACCGATCCGTATCCAACTGTCCGGCAGTGCCGGACAGAGCTTGGGGGTCTGGAATACCGGCGGCCTGGAACTACGCTTGAGCGGGGACGCCAATGACTATGTAGGCAAGGGCATGACCGGCGGGAGAATCATCATTCACCCACCCCCGGGCAGCCGTTTTAAAAGTCAGCACACGGTGATTGCCGGCAATACCTGCCTGTATGGCGCCACTGGTGGCACCCTGTACGCAGCGGGAGTAGCCGGTGAACGCTTCGCGGTTCGTAATTCCGGGGCCACGGCTGTGGTCGAAGGCATCGGCGATCACGGTTGTGAATACATGACCGGCGGGGTCGTTGCGGTACTTGGCGAAACCGGAGTCAATTTCGGTGCCGGTATGACCGGCGGGTTTTGTTTCGTACTGGATCTGGAACGCTGCTTTTTCGATTTTTACAATCACGACCTCATCGATATCCACCGCCTGCACACCGAATCAATGGAAGCCCACGCCAATTACCTGCAGGCTTTACTGGGTGATTACGTCGCTGAAACCCAGAGCCACTGGGGCCAGCAGATCCTGGATGATTACGATGATATGTTGCGCAAATTCTGGCTGGTCAAACCCAAAGCCAGTGAACTCAACAGCCTCCTCGAGACCTTGCGCGAAGCCGCATGAGTAATTTATTCCAGTTCGTGAATGTGCCCCGCCAGGATCCGCGCAAACTGTCGGTGGAAGTGCGGGCGCATCACTTTCAGGAAATCTATGGGCCCTACGACGAACAGGGCGCGGCCAACCAGGCGGATCGCTGCATTGAATGCGGCAACCCGTACTGCGAGTGGAAGTGTCCTGTCCACAACTATATTCCGAACTGGCTGAAACTGGTTGAAGAGGGCAAACTGATGGCCGCCGCCGACCTGTGCCATGCCACCAATTCGCTACCGGAAATCTGTGGCCGGATCTGTCCCCAGGACCGTCTGTGCGAAGGCGCCTGTACCCTCAACGACGGCTTCGGTGCGGTCACTATCGGCGCCATCGAAAAATACATTACCGACACGGCGCTGAGTCTCGGCTGGAAGCCCGATCTCAGCGCAGTGACCCCCAGCGGGAAGCAGGTAGCCATCGTCGGGGCCGGGCCCGCGGGCCTGGGTGCCGCGGACATCCTGACACGCAACGGGGTCAAAGCCATCGTCTATGATCGGCACCCGGAAGTCGGCGGCCTGCTGACCTTCGGCATCCCACCCTTCAAGCTGGAAAAACATGTGGTCCTGCGCCGCCGGCGCCTGCAGGAGGAAATGGGGGTTGAGTTTCGACTCAATACCGAAATTGGCCGGGACATCAGCCTGGAACAACTGCTGGATCAATACCACGCCGTCTTCCTGGGCATGGGTGCCTACACCGCCATGCAAGGCGGGTTCGCCGGGGAACAATTACCTGGGGTCGAGCAGGCCTTGCCCTATCTCATTTCCAACATCAACCGGCAACTGGACCTGGAACGTGACGGTGACACCTACATTGACATGCACGGTCAACGGGTGGTGGTGCTGGGCGGTGGCGACACCGCCATGGATTGCGTGCGCACCGCTTTGCGCCAGGGAGCGCAGACCGTCACCTGTGCCTACCGGCGCGATCAGGCCAATATGCCCGGTTCCATGCGTGAAGTGGAAAATGCCAAGGAAGAGGGCGTACGTTTTCTGTGGAACCGCCAACCGCTTGAACTCACAGGCACACAGCAGGTTGAGGGCGTGCAGCTAATCAGAACCGAGCTCGGCGCCGCCGATGCCCGGGGTCGGCGCAGCCCTCAGGCCATAGCCGGCAGCGAAGAACGGATTCCCGCCGATCGGGTCATCGTTGCATTTGGTTTCAGGCCCAGCCCCGCACCCTGGTTCAGCCTGCACGGGATTGGCCTGGAAGCCGATGGCCGGGTCAAACTCGGTGGCGAGGAGGCTTTGCAATTTCAGACGACCAACCCGCGCATTTTCGCAGGTGGCGATATGGTGCGAGGCTCGGACCTGGTGGTCACCGCGGTGTATGAAGGACGTGAAGCGGCGAAGAGTATTTTGCGTTATCTTGCCGTCTGATTTATCTCCAGACTGAACGTTCCCCATGCGCCAGACTCACAATGATTGTTTTTTGCGCGCCCTGGCGCGCAAACCTGTGGATCGCACCCCGGTCTGGCTGATGCGCCAGGCAGGTCGCTATCTGCCTGAATACCGAGCCAGCCGTGAGCGGGCCGGTAGCTTCATGAACCTGTGCCAGACTCCGGAGCTTGCCTGTGAGGTGACCCTGCAGCCATTGCAACGCTTTCGTCTCGACGCCGCTATATTGTTCTCCGATATTCTGACCATACCGGATGCGCTGGGCCTGGGTTTGGAATTTCTCGAAGGTGAGGGGCCACATTTTCACCGGCCCCTGAGATCGGCAAGCGATATCGCAGCTCTGGGTCGCATCGATCCGGAACAGGATCTGGCCTATGTCATGGATGCGGTGCGCCTGATTCGACGGGAACTGGATAACCGGGTGCCACTGATTGGATTTGCCGGAAGCCCATGGACCCTGGCCACCTATATGGTCGAAGGCGGTGCCTCGGCCACCTTTGCCAGGATCAAAAGCTTGATGTTCAGTGACCCGCCGGCCTTGCAACAACTGCTGTCACTGCTGGCCGCTACCATCACGGATTATCTCAGCGCCCAGCAGGCCGCCGGAGCTCAGGCCCTGATGCTGTTCGATACCTGGGGAGGTATTCTGACACCACGGGATTATCAGCGGTTTTCTTTGCATTACATGGCGCAAATCGTTGCCAGCCTGCGAACCCATACGCACACGGCAGATACTCCGGTGATTGTATTCACCAAGGGCGGCGGGCAGTGGCTGGAAGCCATCGCAGCCACCGGTTGTACCGGGGTCGGCATTGACTGGACCACGGATATCAGTGAAGCGTTCACTCGAATCGGCGCTACCACGGCCATTCAGGGCAACATGGATCCGGGTGTGCTGTATGCCCCGGATGCGGTCATCCATGCGGAAGTTGCCAGCATCCTCGATGCCGTGGGCAACCGGGCGGGCCACATCATGAATCTTGGCCACGGCATCCAACCCGGCATGCGCCCGGAGGCGATTGCCGCCTTCGTCGATGCCGTACATGAGTTAAGTCCGGCCCGGCATCATGGTCCTGCCTGAATCGTGAGCCCGGTTCCGGCTTCCCGGTTGATCGGCGCCTATACCAGGGGCCTGTGCATGGGCGCCGCCGACGTGGTACCCGGCGTCAGTGGCGGGACGATTGCCTTTATCACCGGTATTTATGAACGCTTACTGCGGGCCATTCAGAGTTTTAATACGCAACTGTTGAAATTGCTCATGAACGGTGAGTTTCGCCAGGCCTGTGCACACACCGATCTGATGTTTCTGATCCCCCTGGCACTCGGGATCCTCAGTGCCTTGATGTTTTTTACCCGCGTCGTGCCCCTGCCTGAATTGATCGTGACCCACCCGGAACTGGTCTATGGCCTGTTTTTCGGTTTGATCCTGGCCTCCATCGTGGTGTTGATGCTGCAGACCCGGGTTTTTTCTGGAAGTAATTCCCTCTGGCTGATTCTTGGAACACTCATCGGCCTGGCCCTGGTCAACCTGGTGCCGGTACAAACTCCCACCGCTGTGTGGTTTATCTTTGTGTGTGGCGCACTGGCCATCAGCGCCATGATCCTGCCCGGTATTTCCGGATCGTTTATCCTCCTGATTCTGCAGAAGTACAGCTATATCTTTTCCGCCATCGGCCGCGTGGACCTGACGGTACTGCTGCCTTTTGCACTTGGCATTGTGTGCGGCCTGATGCTGTTCAGCCGAGCGCTGAACTGGTTGCTGGGGCATTTCCATCACCAGTGTCTGGCCACCATCATCGGCATATTAGTGGGTTCCCTGTGGATGATCTGGCCCTTTCAGCAACGTCTTTTTATTGTCGTTGCCGGGCACCGGAAATTACTTGGCTCCTCCCCCATCTGGCCGGCACAACTTGATCAAACCGTACTGTTCAGTGTGGCGCTGGCGGTGGCCGGGGTCCTGCTCGTGGCTGCTGTCCACAAGCTGGCCCGCCGTCATTCAGCCTGATTACCAATGCCCGAGTTGCCGGAAGTTGAAACCACCCGCCAGGGACTGGCCCCACATCTGTGCGGCGCCCGGCTCAGCAAACTGCTGATCCGTGAGCGGCGCTTGCGCTGGCCGGTTGAGGCGCAGTTGCCCAGGGTGCTGCGTGGCCAACGCCTCGATTCCATCGGCCGGCGGGGTAAATATCTGATTTTCGAGTTTCAGGATGCGGCGGTCCTGATCCACCTGGGCATGTCCGGTTCCCTGCGCCTGGTGGAGTCGAACGTCCCGCTGCGGCGCCATGATCATCTACTGTTCGATTTCGATAACGGCCGGCAGATGCGGTTTCACGATCCACGCCGGTTTGGCAGTGTGGTGCTGACCCGGGGGCAACCCCTGGAACATCCATTGCTGGTATCCCTGGGCCCGGAGCCTCTCGGCAACCATTTTGCAGGTGAGCACCTGTACACTCGCAGCCGGGGCCGCACACTGGCGGTCAAAGCATTCCTCATGGATGCCCATACCGTCGCCGGAGTTGGCAATATCTATGCGAACGAAGCCCTGTATCTTGCCGCCATACACCCGGCACGGGCGGCAGGGCGGATTTCACTGCAACGCTATCAGCGCCTCGCGGATGGGATACGCCAGGTGCTGAGCGCGGCGGTGCGCCAGGGTGGAACGACCCTGCGGGATTTTGTGAACGGTGCCGGCGAGCCCGGTTATTTTGCCCAGCACCTGAATGTCTATGGGCGCGCAACGCAGCCATGCCATCACTGTCACGGCACCATCAAACTGCGGAACATCGGCCAGCGGGCCAGTTATTACTGCCCACAGTGTCAACATTGATTCGAACTTGCGCCAGCCCTTCCGGAACGGGTGCCGGGATGGATATGCTGCTCAGGAAGCCTGGGAGACTTGTGCGGACATGAGCCCCAGATAGCGGGCATACAGGGTTTCGCGATCCTCGACATGCTGTGAATCTACGGGGATACAATCTACCGGGCAGACTTCGACACATTGGGAGTTTTCGAAGTGCCCGATACACTCGGTGCACAGTTTTGGATCGATGCGATAATACTCCTCACCCTGGGAAATCGCTCCGTTCGGACATTCCGGCTCACACACATCGCAATTGATGCATTCATCCGTGATCATCAGCGCCATTGTCTTGATCCAGTGATTTGGCCTGCGTTCAGTATATCCATCTTTGCGATGCAATCTTTCAGGCAAACCGTTTCAACAGCGCTTCCTGGACCAGAGGATGCACGAAACTGCTGACGTCCCCACCGAGGCTCGCGATCTCGCGTACCAGTGAAGAGGAAATGAAGGTATAGCCTTCATCCGGAGTCATGAACATGGTTTCCACTTCGGCATCCAACTTGCGGTTCATGCTGGCAAGCTGAAATTCATACTCAAAGTCCGATACCGCCCGCAAACCACGCAGTATAACCCCGGCATTCTGCTCCCGGGCGAACTGCACCAGTAACCCGGAAAAACCCATCACCGTCACATTGCTGCAATCTTTGAGGGTTTCCCGCGCCATGTGGATTCGTTCCACCAACCCGAAACATGGTGTCTTGGAACCGCTGCCGGCTACCGCCACGATGACCCGGTTGAAATGCCGGGCGGCGCGTTGCACCAGATCGATATGACCATTGGTGATGGGATCGAAGGTCCCTGGATACAAACTGCTATGTCTCATCTCGAGCACCCGCTGCCGGATTGCCGACGCTGGAATAAATTATAACTGACCCGCCCGGCCCGGGCGCAATGACTTAGGAACCATAATTCCTGAGCCCCGGCTGCCCCGTTGGCCAATTGTGCATTCAGTTGCGCTCCTGACTCCTGTGCACATTCAAAATACAGGGCCGTTGTGGCCTTGATCAGGCTGGAGTCTTCCAGGCGATCGAGGAGTTCACGCAAGTCATAATCACCAAACGGCGGATCCAGAAAAATATAATCCATCGCCTGCCTGGCAGTGGTCACCCAGGCCAGGGCGTCACTGTGCACCACCTGCACCTGATCCGCTTTGAGCAACTCGCACTGGTCACGCAAATTCCGGCAAAGACTGGCAACGCTTTCCACCATCCACACGCGCGCCGCCCCCCGGGATGCAGCCTCAAATCCCAGGGCACCGGTACCTGCAAACAGATCCAGGCAGTCGCTGTCACGGATATCACCACCGATCCAGTTGAACAGGGTCTCACGGATCCGGTCTGACGAGGGCCGCAAGCCGGGATATCGTGGAACCGGCAACAGCCGGTGGCGCCATTGCCCGGCAATGATACGAATTTTCCCCGTGGCTTTCATGGCCCTCTCCAGTACCGGCATTCGATGCATACCTGGACACTGCCAATGGAGCGCTCCTGCCAATCAGTTCCGCGACCCATCCGTGCTAACATCCGACCGGTATGCGCCATCACCGGTAAACACAACCGCGAACAGCATTGCAACAGGCACCTGGATAGCGGAAGCCGAAATCCATTACCACACCCAATAGATAGATTGTAATGCCAAACGACCAACCCGCTGGCCTGTTTTCACGATTAAAGGCAGGCCTCAGGCGCAGCCGCAAAGCGCTGACCACGCCCCTGACCGAACTCATCAAAGGCCCGGTCAAAATTGACAGCGGTTTACTCGATGAACTGGAAACCGTGCTGCTGAGCGCCGATGTGGGTGTACAGGCCAGCCAGCGCCTGCTGGAAACCCTTCGGGCCCAGGCCAGTCGTGATGCGAGTCACGATGCCAACGCCCTGCTGTCACAGCTTCAGTCCGGGATGCTTGAAATTCTCCAACCCGTTGCGCAACCCCTGGTCATTCGCCACGACCCTGACGGTCCCTTCATGATCCTGATGGTGGGCGTCAACGGCGCGGGGAAAACCACCACTATTGCCAAACTCGCACATCGCTTTCAGCGCCAGGGCCAGGCGGTGATGCTCGCCGCTGGTGATACCTTCCGTGCCGCTGCAATTACGCAGTTACAAAATTGGGGCCAGCGCTATCAGCTGCCGGTCGTTGCCCAGCAACCGGGCGCGGACTCCGCTTCGGTCATTTACGATGCACTCGAATCCGCCCGTGCACGCCACATGGATATCCTCATCGCCGATACTGCCGGGCGCCTGCATACCCAGTCCGGGCTCATGGATGAACTGGCGAAAATCAAGCGCATCGCGGGTAAAATCAACGCCAATGCGCCCCATGAAACCCTGCTGGTTATCGATGCCGGAACCGGACAAAACGCCATTGCTCAAGCCCGGCAATTTCACGATGCCATCGGTATCACCGGCCTGGTGCTCAGCAAACTGGACGGAACCGCCAAGGGTGGTGTCGCCCTGGCCATTGCCGAACAGTTGAAGATACCCATACGCTTCATCGGTATTGGCGAGTCGATCGACGATTTACGGCCATTCAACAGTGCGGACTTCGCAGCGGCCCTGCTCGGCCAGTCGTCACCGCCATGATTCAGTTGCAACAGGTCAGCAAACGCTATTCCACCGGCCAGGAGGCACTGCGCAACATAGATTTGTCTGTGGCCGGCGGAGAAATGGTATTTCTCACGGGTCATTCCGGAGCCGACAAGAGCACCTTGTTGAAGCTGATCGTACTGACCGAACGCTGCAGCCGGGGGCAGATTCGAATCGGCGGACAGTCTCTGGACAAACTTTACGGACGATCCATAGCGCGTTACCGCCGCAACCTTGGAGTGGTCTTTCAGGATCACCGCCTGCTGGTCGACCGCACCGTATTCGATAATGTTGCATTACCATTGGTCATTGCCGGCATGCGGCATCAGGATATCGGCCGCCGGGTACGAGCGGCACTCGATCATGTGGGCCTGCTCACCAAGGAACGTTCATTGCCCCTGATGCTGTCCAGCGGCGAGCAGCAGCGGGTTGGTATCGCCCGGGCGGTGGTACATAAGCCCGCGCTGTTGCTGGCAGACGAGCCTACCGGCAATCTCGATCCTGAACTCAGTCTTGAAATCATGAAACTGTTTTCCCGTTTTAATCAGGTGGGCGTCACCGTGCTGATTGCCAGCCATGATGTCAGTTTGATCCAGGGCCTGGATCGCCGGGTCCTGCGACTGCATGAAGGGCGCATGTTGAATGTGGAGGAATTGTCAGCCTGATGCATGCTGGCGACTCAGTGGGTTTTCGCAAGGCCTTGCGCATCGGCTTGTCCCGGCATCTGGCCAGCCTCATCTTCAGCCTGGGGGTAATCAGCCGGCAACCACTAAACAGTGCCCTGGCCATCGCCGTGATTGGCTTTGCCCTGGCGTTGCCCACGGGCCTGTACCTGTTACTGCACAATGCTCAACTGCAGGTTGGCAGCATGCGTGAGCCGCCACAAATTTCCCTCTATCTGCTACCCAGCTTGAACCGGCAAGCCGCTGAAAATCTGGCTGAACGTATTGTGCAGCAAAACCCGGGGCTTGAATTGAACCGTATTATCTCTCCGGCTCAGGCCCTGGAGGAATTTCGCGCTCAGGCCGGCTTTGCCCAGAGCCTGGGCGCTCTGGCAGGGGACAACCCCTTGCCGGCGGTCATCGTGCTGCGGCCGCAATTCAGACAGCCGGCACGGCTTCAGGCCCTGGTGGCACACTTGAAGCAGCAACCGAAGGTGGAATTTGTTCAGGCTGATATGCAGTAGCTGCGTCGCCTGGGCTCCATTCTGGATTTGACCGGTCGTGGCCTGTGGCTGATGGCCGTACTGCTGGCGCTGGGAGTTATCCTGGTGGTGGCCAATATTCTGCGTTTAAGCATTGCAGCACACCGGGACGAAATCGAAATCAGCTCCTTGTTCGGCGCCAGCGACGCCTTCGTGCGACGACCCTTTCTCTACCATGGCGCGCTCTATGGGTTTTTTGGCGCGGCCCTGGCTATATTGATGTTACTCGCCTGCAAATGGCTGTTGGCAACGCCCCTGGCACGTCTCAACCAGTTGTTTGACAGCAATTTCTCCCTGTTGGGGATCGGATTCCAGGAAATCAGCATGGTTCTGGCTACCGGAACCGTGCTGGGATTGGGGGGTGCCTGGCTCGCTGTTAGTCAGCACTTACATACATTTAAACCCAGATAAGCGCAGTTCAACCAGGTTGCATTTCGTCCGACTTGCACAGACCTTCAGAGTTTCGGAAAAATATCGATATAGTGGAACTTTTTGCTTGTTGGCACTCTAATAGTTTGAGTGCTAAAATCTGTTCATCAATCAATCAGGAGCCTTTCATGAGCAATGCCCTGGGTATCAACCTGGCCGTTCCTACCGGTAGTCTGCAGGCCTATCGACAGGCGGTAAACAGCATCCCAATGCTGAGCCCTGAAGAAGAAAAGGAACTCGCCGCACGCTATCGCAATGACAACGATCTGGATGCCGCCTGGCGTCTGGTGACTTCGCATCTGCGTTTCGTGGTGCGGGTTGCGCGTGGTTACTCCGGTTATGGCCTGCAGGAAGCGGACCTGATCCAGGAAGGTAATATCGGTTTGATGAAAGCGGTAAAACGTTTTGATCCGAGTGTCGGTGTACGCCTGGTGTCATTTGCCGTGCACTGGGTACGGGCTGAAATTCACGAGTTCATTCTGCGCAATTGGCGCATCGTCAAAGTTGCAACCACCAAACCCCAGCGTAAATTGTTCTTCAACCTGCGTAGCGCCAAAAAACGCCTGGGCTGGATGAACCACGAACAGGTCAATGATGTGGCCCGGGATTTGGGGGTCAAGCCTGAAGTCGTTCTGGAAATGGAAAAACGCCTGAATGCCCATGATGCCGCCTTTGATGCACAAACCGATGATGACGAACGACCGGCACCGGCTGCCTTTCTTGAAGATCGCCGCTACGAACCGGGCCAACTTGTAGAGCAGGAAGATTGGCAGGAACAACGCAATGATCAGTTGGCCAGAGCGCTTGAGACCCTGGATGAACGCAGCCGCGAAATCATTACCCAGCGCTGGTTGCAAGATGATAAAACCACCCTGCAAATCCTGGCCGAGAAATTTGGTGTATCAGCGGAACGCATACGCCAGTTGGAGAAAAATGCCTTCGCAAAAATGCGCGAAGCCATGGATAGTTTTGCTCAGGCAGAAGCGTAAGGGTCAGTGACAGAATAACTCCGCAGAGATAGCGCCTGCATTTGGGTTAGCTTTGGACGATCCGATTGAGCAAAACCGCAGGACTAGCTGGGCTAATTTGAGGATTTTGAGATTGAGGATCGTTCAAAGATGACCCGAAGGCAGGATGCTAGAATGCGATGTTATTCTGTCACTGACCCTAAGCTGCAGCTCTATCATTCACCCTGATTCGCGAATACCTTTTCGACATGGCCCGCCTCAGCGGGCCATTTTATTGCGGGCTTCCCGGGCGGTCATTCGCGGGGCCAGTAGCCATTACAACGCCTGGGCGATACCCCTTGGCAGGTAATGGTCGAGCAACAAAAGGGTGAATATTCCCGCCAGGTAATACAGAGAAAAATTGAAAGTCTGCATCGGTACCTGCTTTTCATTTCTGTTGTAGAACAGTTTCAGGCTGTTGCCCATAAATCCGATACCGAGAAAAACCGCACCACCCAGATAAATCGGGCCACTCATTCCGGAAACAAAGGGCAACACTGAAACCACGAACAGCAACACGGTATACAAAAGAATCTGCAGCCGGGTAAACGAATCACCATGAGTTACCGGCAACATGGGAATGTTGGCCTTGGCATAGTCGTACTGGCGATGGATAGCCAACGCCCAGAAATGTGGCGGTGTCCAGGCAAAAATAATCAGAAACAGCAGCAGCGCATTACCACCCACACTGTCGGTAACGGCCGTCCATCCAAGCACCGGCGGCATCGCGCCCGCGGCTCCTCCGATCACAATATTTTGTGGAGTGGCACGCTTGAGAAACACCGTATAGACGACCGCATAACCGACCATCGAGGCCAGGGTCAACCAGGCGGTGAGTTGATTGACTCCGGCCAGCAGCACCAGCATGGCGACGAGACTGAGCAAGGTTGCAAAACAAACCGCCGAAGTGGTTGAGACCCTGCCTTTCGGTAATGGCCTGGATCGCGTACGTGCCATCAACGCGTCAATGCGCTGATCAATGATGTGATTAAATGCCGCCCCTGAGGCCGCTGCCAGACCAATACCGATACTGGCGAATACCAGAAGATTCAGCGGCACCATGCCTGGCGTAGCCAGGAACATGCCAACCACAGCCGTGAAGACAATCAGCGCCACTACTTTCGGCTTGCACAGCCGATAATATTCATACCACAACGGCGTATCGGTCACACATTCGATCTTGGTATTCAAATGCCCACCCACCCAGGGTCATCAGCCGTTAACCCAATTGACAATTTCATAGGGGCCAGCATAGCACCACTGCCATTTCCATAACGCCCCGCCTACTCGCGCTTGGCCAGCTTCAACAGCCGCTGCATATCTTTCAGTACCTCGCTGGCACTGATCGCCGTTGTAAAGCGCAGCATTGCAAATGCGCGCGGATCCACCAGAATAACGGTGCCGACCGCCGCGGGATCGGTCCTGGCCACGGCCTGTATCGTCCCATGGAGGGGGATTGAGGCAATTCGCAGACCTGGAAATTTCTGTAACAACTGACCAATCCGTGCGCTGCCCAATACCTGGTTGTCTGTAAAGACCAATAAGCGCTGGATCCGATCACTGTCTTTCCCAAGTGCCAGACGAACCTGACGCATGCGCACCAGGGCCTGCTCGCAGCGGCTATC
>Ga0114931_10004638_pt1 | contig 17117 bp, 17 predicted proteins | sample 2SBtaG_FD_89579 | JGI IMG/M metagenome (GOLD analysis project Ga0114931, IMG submission 89579) | Deep subsurface microbial communities from Kolumbo volcano to uncover new lineages of life (NeLLi) - 2SBTROV14_V59a metaG | ecosystem: Environmental > Aquatic > Marine > Volcanic | place: Kolumbo...
CAACTTTGCGTGCGGACGGATCACCTGTCGCGCGAACGGTGCTGCTCAAGCACATTGATCGCGATGGGCCGGTTTTTTATACCAACACCAGCAGCGACAAAGGTCAGGAGATCGCGCGCGACAATCGAGTGTGTCTGTGCCTGTTGTGGAAGGCCGTGTACCGACAGGTAATCATCGAAGGCAGCGCCACGCAGGTCTCGGACGCCGAAGCGGATGCGTATTGGAGCACCCGTCCCCGGGGCAGCCAGATTGGAGCATGGGCATCACATCAGTCGCAACCCCTGCAATCCCGGGACCTATTGGATGCCAGAATCGAACAGATTGAAGCGCAATTTGCCGGGCAAGAGGTGTCGCGGCCACCCTATTGGTCCGGCTATCGGGTCGACGTACGCCAGATTGAATTCTGGTACGGGCGGGATTCCCGCCTGCATGACCGGTTTCGCTATACGATTTGCGCGGACGCTTGGCAGGAGCAAAGACTGAATCCATGATAGTGACTGGCCGATCCAGCGTGGCGATCCAGGATGTGGCGTAAATTTACGCGGGTATTCGACGAACTCAAGTCGGGCGGCAAACCGAACGCAGAAAGCATGCAGCAGGCATTGGAGCAAGCGGCTGCGATACTCTTGTTTGAAATGTGCCGGGCTGATTTTTCCGTTGCGGACGTAGAGCGGGAAGCGGTACTGGGCACGGTCAAGAGCAGTTTTGAATTAGACGATGCGCAGGCCCATGCGCTTCTGGATGAAGCCCAAATCAAAGCGGAACAGGCTGTTTCCCTGCACCAGTACACGGCCCTAATCAACGATCATTGGGGAAATGACGAAAAGCAGCGTTTGTTAGTGGAATTGTGGCGAATCGCCTACGTGGACGGTGTACTCGATAAATATGAGGAACACTATGTGCGCAAGGTGGCAGACCTCCTGCATCTCCCGCATAGCATGTTTATCCAGGCCAAGCTGCGAGCCCGGCATATGGCGAGCGGGCGAGGTGTACCCTAAAGATCCGCCCCCACGCCTTTCAGGATGTGTAGAAGGTACGCTTGAAGCGTACTGTGATGGGCGACGTTTCGTGCGTTGGCGTAATCTCCAGGGTAAAGGTGATGATCTCTTCGTTGGCAACTGGCAGCGTACCCACATAGTAGATTGATTCACCTTCGGAAACCTGGTGCAAACGGATGTTTCTCGGTTGACCGGTGAGGTTTGCGGCACGGCTATGGATATCAGCCGCCACCGCATGGAATTCGCCTGGTTCCTGTTGGTGCTGTACGTTGACGGTGATCATGGCCACCTGGTTGGAGCGTTGAATCTGGTAGGCGCGAGCCACTTCCGCGCTGAGCTCGCTGGTCATCATGGCGCTGAAATGAACGACGTAGTCTCCGCTGGTCTTGGTGTATTCGATCGGGCTTGACGCCATCGCCGGCAAGGCAATCAGCAGCAGTACGAGCAGCGAATTGCGGATTGATTTACACATGGCCAAGTCTCCTGAAAGTGCTAAGAAAACGCCGATCAATCCAGCGTTCGCCCGTCAATCACGGCGGCAGCGATCAACCATACCCAGTGTACACCCAGTGGCTGGCCCGGTCTCGCTAGCCCATGATGGCTATTCGCTTGCCGACTTGAAATATCGGCGTGCTGACGAGCATTAATACCAGTTGCAGGCCCACCAACACGATCAGCGGTGACAGATCGAGCCCGGCAATCGCGGGCAATCGACGCCGCACCGGTTCGAGAACGGGGCCGGTCAAGCGTCGCAGCAGCGGCATGAGCGCATGGTTTGCATAGGGATTGATCCAGCTGATCAGCACCTGGATCAATATGGCAACGATATAAATGTAGACCAGCAAATTGAGCAGTTGCGCCGTGCCCATTAGAAATGCCCCGGACAGTGACAGCCGAAAACCGAGTAGCAGACCACTGAGCATGACCAAGCTCGTTTCCAGACTCAGCGCCAGCACCAGCGCGGCAATATCAATGCCACCGAGACCCGGAATAACGCGCCGCATGGGCAGCAGTAGCGGATTCGTAATCTTCACCAGGAACTGGCTTAAGGGGTTGTAAAAATCAGCCCGTACCCACTGCAGCAGAAGGCGTAGCATCAAGCAAGTGATGAAAAGATCGAACAGGACGTGGAGCAGAAAGTCGAGGGCGTGTTGGATATTGGCCATTTGCTTATTCTGAGGGCTGATCGATGTGTATTGCAACGCCGGCCGGTTCAGTTTCGGGACCCGAACAAGGCCGTGCCGATACGCACCAGGGTTGAACCCATGGCGATTGCCGCATCCAGATCGGCGCTCATGCCCATGGACAAGGTATCGAACGCGTAGCCGCGTTGCAGGAACGCATCATACAGCGTCCGCAATGGTCGCAGGGCCTCGAGTTGGCGCTGAAATCCTTCGGCCGGCGCCGGTACGGCCATCAATCCGCGCAGGCGAACTTTCGGCAGGGAAACGATTGTATCCGCCATCGCAAAAGCCTGCTCCGGTGCAACGCCGGACTTGCTCGCCTCGCCGCTGATATTGACTTGCAGGCACAGGTTCAGATCGGGCAGGCATTGCGGTCTTTGGGCGGACAAACGCCGGGCAATTTTCAGTCGGTCGAGGCTGTGCACCCAGGCGAACGTGCGCGCTACATACGCCGTTTTGTTGGACTGCAGGGTGCCGATAAAATGCCATTCCAGCCGATTATTTGGATCGCACAAGGGAATTTTTCGCCTCGCTTCATCCACATAGTTCTCGGCAAAACGAGCTTGTCCCAAACTTGCAAGTGCCAAGATAGCCTCCACGGGTTTGGTTTTGCTAACCGCCACGAGCTTGATGTCCTGCGGATCGCGTCCATGGGCACGGGCCGCCTGGCAAAGCTGCCGGGTAACGTCTTGCAATCGAATTTGCGGTTTGGTTTGGATTATGCTTTGCGACATTGGGAAAAAGCCGGTTCCCGGAATGATTACTAGTCTAGACGCGTCACGGTGATGGTATGCTACTGCTTTTCCGGACTCGGCGAGAATTTATCATCAATTTCGGAGCATAGGGTCGGATTTTTCCAGGTTTTCCGGGATTCAATTAGTCCGGAAACTGCCTTGGCCGCGTCATCGCTACATTGCAATTCCGGCGCCGGCTTGCACAGCGCGTGTCGCGATTTAACGAAATACCATCAGGGGATTGAATATGGATATTGCCGAGCTGTTAGCCTTCTCCGTGAAGAACAAAGCGTCGGATTTACACCTTTCCGCGGGTATGCCGCCGGTAATTCGCGTCGACGGCGATATCCGGCGCATCAATGTTCCGGCGCTGGACCACAAAGCCGTACATTCCCTGGTGTACGACATCATGTCGGACAAGCAGCGCAAGGATTACGAAGAGTTTTTTGAAACTGATTTTTCCTTTGAAATTCCCGGACTGGCTCGATTTCGCGTCAATGCGTTCCGACAAAACCGCGGCGCGGGTGCCGTTTTCCGGACCATCCCGACTGAAATCCTGACACTTGAAGACCTCAACTGCCCACCGATTTTCAAGGAGATCATCAACGTACCACGCGGCTTGGTGCTTGTGACCGGACCCACGGGCTCCGGGAAATCCACTACCCTGGCCGCCATGGTCGACCACATCAACAAACATGAGCGCGGCCATTTGCTCACCATCGAAGACCCCATCGAATTCGTGCACGAAAGCCAGAAGTGCCTGGTCAACCAACGTGAGGTCGGCCGCGATACGCATGGCTTCAACGAAGCGTTACGCTCAGCCTTGCGCGAAGATCCTGACTTTATCCTGGTTGGGGAGCTGCGCGACTTGGAAACCATTCGCCTGGCCATGACCGCGGCCGAGACCGGACATTTGGTTTTCGGTACACTGCATACCAGCTCGGCACCAAAAACCATCGACCGGATCATCGACGTTTTTCCGGCCGGTGAAAAGCCGATGGTGCGCTCGATGTTGTCTGAATCGCTACGCTCGGTCATCGCGCAAACCTTGCTAAAGCGGGTATCCGGGGGCCGCGTGGCCGCGCATGAAATCATGATCGGCATCCCGGCGATCCGTAACCTGATCCGCGAGGACAAGGTCGCGCAGATGTATTCATCCATCCAGACCGGGCAACAGCACGGTATGCAAACGCTGGATCAATGCCTGCAAGAGTTGGTCCGGCGTGGCGTGGTGGCGCGCAAGCTGGCTGCCGCCCGCGCCACCAACAAGTCGTTGTTTCAGTAGCCCTAGGGAGGTTTTCGCGTGGACTTCAACGCATTTCTCAAATTGATGCAACACAAAAAGGCCTCCGATTTGTTCATTACGGCCGGCAAGCCACCGAGCATAAAGGTGAATGGCACCATCGGGCCCATTACCCAAAATCTCCTGACACCGGCGCAAGCACGTGACTTGGTATTGGGTATCATGACGCCGCCGCAACGCAAGGAATTTGAAGAATCCCACGAGTGCAATTTTGCCATCGGCGTGGCCGGCGTTGGCCGCTTTCGGGTAAGTGCCTTTTACCAACGCAACCAGGTGGGCATGGTGTTGCGGCGCATCGAAACCAAAATCCCGACGTTCGAGCAACTCTTGTTGCCTGCCACGCTGCGCAAGCTGTGCATGGAAAAGCGCGGCATGATCATCATGGTGGGAGCCACCGGTTCCGGGAAATCGACTTCGCTGGCGGCCATGATCGGCTACCGCAACCAAAATTCCACCGGGCACATCGTTACCATTGAGGACCCGATCGAATATGTGCACAAGCATGAAGCCTGCATCATTACCCAGCGTGAAGTGGGGTTGGATACGGACTCCTTCGAGGTGGCCTTGCGTAACACCCTGCGTCAGGCACCCGATGTAATCATGATTGGAGAAGTACGTACCCGGGAAGCCATGGAACACGCCATCGCGTTTTCCGAAACCGGGCACTTGTGCCTGTGCACTCTGCACGCCAACAATGCCAACGGTGCGCTGGATCGGATCATTCACTTTTTTTCCGAAGATCGGCGGCAACAGCTATTGATGGATTTGTCCTTGAATCTGAAAGCCATCGTTGGCCAACAACTGATACCGACGCCCGATGGACACGGACGCCGCGTGTGCGTTGAAGTGTTGCTGAACACGCCCCTGGCGGCGGAAATGATTCGCAAGGGCGAGGTGCACAAGCTCAAGGAATTGATGAAGGATTCCACCAATCAAGGCATGAAGACCTTTGATCAGGCGCTGTTCGAACTGTATCAGGCCGCCGAAATCACCTACGAAGACGCCCTGCGATTCGCAGACTCCAAGAACGAAGTGCGGCTGCTGATCAAGCTTAGCGAAGGCGGCGATGAGGACTCCCTCAGTGAAGGCTTGACCGGCGTACAAATACTCGATGACGACAGCCATTAGTCGCGTATGTCGTCGGAATGCCCGGTTTGCCTATTCTGCGGCAGTGGACCGCTCGGCATCTTGTACGGCGTTCGGTTTGGCCTGCCAGTGCAAGGCATGAAAATCAAAGCCGTGTTCCAGTGTTGGCTTGACCACGGTGAAGTAAGGTGACAGGTCAAAATCGCGTGGCGTGAAATGGCTGAAATGACGCGCGACCAGCAAAGCGTCGTCATTGACCAGCGCGTCGGGATCTTCCAGCCGGCGTGGCAGAATCGGGTAGTGAATGGACTGAAATGACTGCGCGATGATCGACGAACAAATGGCCTGGGTCGGGTCGCCACTGCCGAAAGCGATCAGGCGCCGTGCGTAGGCCTGGGGAACGGGTGGCGCCGGCAATAAATAACGGGCCAAATCAAAGATATTTCTCAAATCGTATTGGTACCCCAGCCGGTCGAGGGCATATCGCACAATGCGCTGGCGTTCCGCGATGTCCAGCCCGATCGGCCGACAAATCCGGGTGTTAAATCCCTCATATTTTTGCAACGGCACCAACATCACCCCATCCACCATGTCGGCTTCGAGCAGCGTCGGGCCGGGTATTTCCGGACGGACATCGATCCCTACATACAAACAGGCATGGGACCAGGTCGATCGGGTCAAATACTTGATCACCCCACTAACCCGTGAATTTCCCTCCACCAATAACACGTCGGACAATTGCAGGGTCGCGCGCAGACGCTGCGGATCCGCGCAATCAAAGCGCTCGTAGTGGCGCAGAGGCCGCGTCACGAACCGGGCCATGCGGCGCCCTATGGCATTCAACAAACGGCTTAGCATGTCGTACAGCCCGGCGAATGGAAGGCGATTCTGCACAGTTTTATGGCTTGGTTGTCCAGGGACTGCACGGGTGCAATCCCCTCGTTCGCACCCGGCCGGTCACCGAGCGGTTCACGATCGCTCGGCGGGCCCGGCGATGGGCTGGGACGAACGAAAAACTTCACGCCCCAGCACCCATGCTTTCCAACAACCGCGCCATCACCGCCATGCGGATCGGTACGCCATTGCCTACTTGCTCCAGGATGGCCGATTGGGGACCATCGGCTACCTCGCTATCGATTTCCACGCCGCGGTTCAAGGGGCCCGGGTGCATTACAAGGCACTGCGTTCCCGCACCTTGCAATCGCTCTGCGGTGAGTCCATAGCAGTGCCGGTATTGGGCTTTTTCCGGAACCAGCAGTTCGTGCATGCGTTCGCGCTGTAGACGCAACACATAAATCACGTCCACTTCGTGTATGGCTTCATCCAGATCGGTATAAGGATGGGCGCCCGGGAACTCCGATGCTTCGGGCAGCAGCGTCGCCGGTCCACACAGGCGGATTTCGGCGGCGTCAAATCGCTTCAAACCGTGGATCAGCGACCGTGCCACGCGTGAATGCAGGATGTCTCCGACGATGGTCACGCGCAAGTCCGCGAGGCGCGAAAAATGGCGGCCCATGGTGTAGAGATCCAACAGCGCCTGGGTGGGATGCGCGTGGGTACCGTCTCCGGCATTGATGATCGCGCATCCAGCCGGCGCAACACGGGCTGCATGTTCCGCCGCACCGGACTCGGAATGGCGCAGCACGAACAAGCGGCACCCCGCGGCGTGCAATGTGGCCACCGTATCGGCCAGCGTTTCGCCTTTGCTGGTGGAGGCGTGGCCGAGATCCAGGTTGATCACGTGTCCGCCGAGGCGTTTGGCGGCCAGTTCAAAAGTCGCGCGTGTGCGCGTGCTCGGTTCGCAGAAAATATTCGCAAGGGCAAAGTCGCCACAGTGCGGGATCTCACCAGCAGATATTGCGGCCGCACGATCCAGCAAGTCGAGGATTTCGTTGCGCGGGATGCCTTCCAGTGTCAGCAGGTGACGGAGTTGTTGGTTACGATCAAGTTGTGTCGTGGTCATGGCGTGGTCCGACCAACCATCGTTCCAGAATGCGTCGGGCAGCGACCGAATCGAGACTGGCTGCCTGGCTTTTTCGGGCCAAGCCTCGACCTCTTAATTCGCGAAATTCCCGCTCTGCTTCCCGGGATGTATGACGTTCATCAATTTTGTGTACAGGTATCTGGAAGCGAGCCTGCATGCGATTGGCAAAGCGGTTTGCAATCGGAGTGACGGGGCCATCTCGGCCATCGAGTTCCAGCGGCAGACCCACGATGATCTCCGTCGGTTGCCATTCCTGGATCATCGCATCCACGACCTTCCAGCCGTTTCGCAGTGGTAGTGGAATTACCGTAAGTGCTTGAGCGGTACCGGTCAAAGTGTTTCCGACCGCCACTCCGGTGCGCTTTAGGCCGACATCGAAGGCCAATACGGTTCCTGCGCGGCCCGCGTCACGTACTGGATGCAAAGTTTCGTCCCCGGACTTGCTCAGGCACGCCCGCTGTACTCGGTCAAGCGAGCGGGGTCTACACCTAGTAATGTAGTGGCTTGCACCCAGCGCTGGTCCAGCGGTGTGGAAAACAAGATGCTTTCAGTGGCGGGCGTACTCAGCCAGCTGTTATCGAGAATCTCCTGCTCAATTTGGCCCGATCCCCACCCGGCGCAACCGAGCGCTACCAGAAAATCTGTCGGTCCCTGGCCTTGACCCAGCGCCTCCAAGACATCGCGTGAGGTGGTCAGGTATAGCTGCTCGCCAACGGACTGGCTGTGCATCCACGGCCCGGGTTGCATATGCAAGACAAATCCGCGCTGCGGTTCCACCGGTCCGCCGATCAGCACCGGCGCGGTGGACAGCCGGCCGTTGCTACAGGAAATCTCCATTTGCTTGAGCAACTGGGTCATGCTCATGCCGCTGGAGCGGTTGATGACGATACCCAGCGCGCCGTCGTTGGAATGGTCGCAGAGATAGGTGACGCTCTTGGCAAAATTCGGGTCCGTAAGACCGGGCATGGCGATCAGAAGATGGTTGCGCAGTGAGGCCATTTCCGTCATGAGCTTCATCATACATCAAACCCCGTCATGGGGCTGATAAGTACCGTTTTCGAGTGTCCGGCAGAATGATTCCGGTTCAGCTGGATATTCCATCAGTTTCGCTGGTTTGATTATTTTCCTTGCTGGTTTGAGACCCCGCCCTTCAGGGCACAATAGCGACCGTACCCCGGCCTGAAGACCGGAGACCTTATTGCTTTCAAAACAATGCGTTACGCTATACGATGTGTGTTTTTCCACGGTACAGTTTGTACCGCTTCCGGCCGTTGGCCCCCGTCTACCGGCAAAACTCGCCAGCGGGACCGAAAAACCGACCACTGACAAAATTTCCAGCTTACCGGTGGCGGAGGATCGATCCAGGTAGAAATTGCCAGGTGCGGGTAATCTGCAGGATGTCCGTTTCATCGCGAATCTGTTCCGGCAGCGGATCATACGGTGCGGCAAGGCGAACAATTCGTAGCGCGGCGCGGTCGAGAATCTCGTGCCCGGACGGGCGCACGATACGTACTGAATCGATGCTACCGTCGAAACGTACACCAACGCTTAGGACCAGCTCTCCAAAGAGCCGTTGACGCGTGGCCTGTGGTGGGAAATTCAGCGTGCCCACGCGCTCCACCTGGGCAACCCATGCCTGCATATAGCGCGCATAGCGGTACTCGCGTGTGTTGGCGCTGAGGTAGGTTTTTTTGGGTCGTTTCGCGTAGGCGCGCAGCTTCTCTCCAATCTCCGCTTCCAGCCGGGCCGTGCGTACGCGCTGTTCGGCGACGGCCATGGCCTGATCGCTCGGATGTAGCGGGCGTTGGCTTTCCGGGTGTGGTACCGGTAGCGACACCGCTTCGCCCACACGATGCAGAATTACTTTTGCGCGCGCCGTGTCGGGTCGCGGGCGGCTTTGCGAACGCGGCGTGTGGGCAACGCCCTCCACCAGCGCCGGTAACGGCGTGCTCAAGGGCGCCGTCGGTCTCAGGTTATTGCGCTTGGTGCCTCCGCCGCGCTGGTTGGCCTGGGCAAGATAAGCGGCTTCGTCTGGCGCCTTGGTGCTGGCGCGTTGCACCAGAATCACTTCAAGTCCGGTATCTTCCAGCAACTGTTGCGGATCCGGGAGGTTGAAACTGATACCCAGAATAATCAGGACGTGCAGCATCACGGCGAAAACCAGGCAGCTCGAAAACCGGGCGCTGCCGTCGCTGGTGCGGCGTGCATTCATGCCTTGCCTTGCATTTCGGCAAGCTTGTCTTCGAGAACGCGTAAGAAATCACCGGCGATATCGAGTCCGAATTGGGCATCCAGTTCGCGCACGCAGGTTGGGCTGGTAACGTTGATTTCCGTCAAGTAGTCGCCGATTACATCGAGACCGGCAAAGAGGATGCCGCGTTCGCGCAGGAACGGCCCCACGCGGTCGCAGATAAAGCGTTCACGCGGGTTCAAAGCCACGCCTTGGCCGTGCCCGCCCTGGGCCAGGTTACCGCGAAATTCACCAGCCTTGGGTATCCGTGCCAGCGCGTAAGGTACGGGTTCGCCGTCGATGAGCAGGATGCGGCGATCCCCTTGTGTGATGGCCTCGACATATTCCTGCATCATGACGAGACGACGTCCCTGTCCGGTGGCGGTTTCCAAAATGACATTCAGATTATCGTCATCAGCACGGGCGCGAAATATCGCCATTCCGCCCATGCCATCCAGCGGCTTGACGATTGCGTTGCGGTGTTCGGCCACGAACGCTTTCAATCGCTCGGTCGAGCGGGAAATCAGCGTGGCGGGGCAACAGTCCGGGAAAAACGCCGTGGACAGTTTTTCGTTCAAGTCGCGCAATGCGCCGGGCCGATTTACAACCAGTGTGTGGTCGGTATCGGCATGATCCAGCAGATGGGTTGCAAAGACATAGGCCATATCAAATGGCGGATCTTTGCGCATCAGAATCGCATCCATGCTGGTCAAGGAGGTAGTTTGTTTGGCGCCGAGCGTAAAGAAATCATGGCGTTGGTCCACGACCTGGATCGAATACAAGTCGGCAAACAACTCGGCATCGGACAGAAACAGGGATTCCGGTGCCACATAATAGGTAGCGTGTCCCCGGCCCGCGGCCGCGAGAAGCATGGCGAATGTAGTGTCTTTCCATGGCTTGATCTGCCCTGGAGGGTCCATTACGAAGGCAATTTCTAGGGGCATTTCGATCCTCATTCCTGGTAACGAGCCAACTTTGATGCGCGCCTTGCATCACGGGCGCTGCGGGCGCGACAAGTTTAACCGCGCCGCGGCGTGCGCCAAAGCGATCGGTTTGCGGTTTTTGATAATCGTTGCGGCCCGGTGCCCATAAGGCTGCATCGGTTTTGATACCGGATTGTTTCGGCCGTGTACACATGAGTTGAGATAATTCACCACAATACAAGGTATTATCACGCTGTTGAGACACATCACAAGGAGCGTTCGTGGCCGGTCAGTCGTTTTTTTGGGTTGCTTTTTCAGGTTAAATTATAACGTGATAAAATCGCTGCAAGTTACTGAAGACTTTCGTTATCTCGATCATTTGCGTATGATGCGTGAATCGTGTAAGCCAGAAGGCGGTCGTGCGTTGTCAGCCACAGGGCGCTTGCGGGCGCTTGCGGAAAAGCCAGTGCCGCCGTGTCGGTTGGCCAAACACCGCTTTGAATTGGACCAGGTATGCAAATGACGGACACTCTCGATCTATCCGGTTTAAAAGTGATGGTTATTGATGACAGCAAGACCATCCGGCGGACGGCCGAAACATTATTGAAGCGCGAGGGCTGCGAGGTGATCACGGCTGAAGATGGGTTTGTGGCACTGGCAAAAATTGCCGACCACGAGCCGAATATCATTTTTGTCGATATCATGATGCCGCGTCTGGACGGATACCAGACCTGCGCGCTGATCAAGAATAATGACGATTTTCGCAGCACGCCGGTGATCATGCTGTCCAGCAAGGACGGGCTGTTTGACAAGGCGCGCGGGCGCATCGTCGGGTCGGAACAATACTTGACCAAACCGTTTACGCGCGACGAATTGCTTAGCGCAATCAACGCGCACGTAAAGCAATGAATTCAGGATGCTTGTGACCACGCACACGCGCCAAACAGCACACCAACCAGGTTAAGCAAATGCCGAAAATATTGATAATTGATGATTCGCCGACAGACATACATGTGGTGTCGAAAATGCTCAGTAAGCACGGCTTTGAAACGCTGTCAGCCGAAAACGCCGAAGACGGAATTGAGTTGGCCAAGGCGCACAAACCCGATGTGGTTCTCATGGATGTGGTTATGCCGGGCATGAACGGATTCCAGGCGACGCGCAGCCTGAGCAGGGACGCCGAAACTGCGAACATTCCGGTCATTATTCTGACCACAAAAAATATGGAAACGGACCGGATGTGGGGTATGCGCCAGGGAGCCAAGGAGTACCTGGTCAAACCCCCGGTGGAACGCGAGCTGATTACCAAAGTCAAAGCCTTGATTGGACAGACGTGATGCAAAACGTAGACAGCAAAGGCCTATTTGACGTACTGGCAGCCTATGAAAGCGACAGCTTGTCGCATGCGGTCGACGTTGCAACCCCGAGTGACGCGCAAGCCGTCTGGTCGGGAATCGGTTTTCGCCTGCGTGACTTTTACCTGGTGACTGAATTAGGTTCGGTGGCCGAAATCATCACCATGCCGACCGTCACTCGCGTGCCCGGATCGGTGAATTGGCTATATGGCGTGGCAAACATCCGCGGCACATTAATGTCTACCGTAGACCTGGGCTTATTCTTTTTTGACGAAAGAACTCGATTAAGCAAGCGCAGCCGCGTGCTGGCGGTGGGGCATGAACACGGTTATTTCGGATTGTTGGTCGATGAAGTGTACGGTTTACGCCATTTCGAACCCAGTGACGAGGTTAACGATGACCGACAGATTTCAGATCCCGCGCTGGATGATTTCATGACGCGGGAGTACCAGCGTGCCGGGCAGCACTGGGCGGTTTTTGACCTCGGCAAGCTGGCGCAGCACGCCGCATTTTTGCACGCTGCTGCTTGATGCGAGGTATGCGGGTGACAATTAACATTAAATTACCACTACACCGGGTTGGAAGGTATAGAAAGAGGTCCGGGGCGACAATTGGAGAATTAAGACCATGAGTACGGCTGCTGGGGTATTGGAGACAAGAGAATCGACACGCGGACTGGGCCTGGTGCTCGGTTTACTGGGACTGGTTGTGTTGTTGTTCGCGGCAAACTTTGGCTGGATTACGGTTCAAGGTAATCGTGATGCCGCGTATATTGCGCGCTCCACGGAGATACAGGTGCTCTCCGGCAGGCTATCGAAATTTGCCAGTGAAGCCGCATCGGGCAACTTTGATGCGTTCGACTCGCTGAAGGACACCAAAGACATCATCGAACGCGATGTCCATCAACTGGAGGTCGGTGACCCGAAGCCGTATCTGTTTTTGTTGGATACCTTGCCGGCGTCGCCGCTCGCGGTACAAGAACCTCTCGTGGAGGTCCGCAATCTGTGGAATACCATGAGCAAGAACGCAGATTCAGTGCTGGCTCGCAACAAGCTTGTGGTCGATCTTGGCGAAACTGCCGGTCGCTTCCAGGCCGACATTCCGCGCCTGCAGAAACGTACGGATGAGGTCATTCGAATACTGATTTCCAAGGGTGCTCCGGGTAGCCAGGTGTATATCGCTTCCCAGCAACTGGTGCTGGCGGACCGGATGTTACGCCGCATCAACGAGGTATTGCAGGGTGGCGCCGGGGCGCTCACGGCAGCCGACAGCTTCAGCCGCGACGCGCAGCGCTTTGAACAGGTGTTGTCGGGACTGCTCAACGGCGATAAGGAACTCGGTATACGGCCCATTGAAGATCGCAAGGCGCTGGCGATATTGGGCGACATGTTTAAGATTTTTGATGCCATTCGCGGCGATGTGGAAAAGATCTTATCGGCGTCTTCGGAATTATTTGAAGTGCGGGAAGCCGCAGATGATATTTTTCTGGATTCGGAGGATCTGCTGGCCAAGGCAAAGGCTCTCGCGGACGCCTATGGAAACCTGGCGGGTGGGCGTATTGTAGGCCTGATATCGGGCGTTGTGCTCGGCTTCATTGCCGTCATGTTATTGATTCTGGTGGCGTCCATATACAGCCGTGGATCGCGGGAACGCGCGCAGGTGACGGAAGAAATCAACCAGCGCAACCAGGAGGCGATCATGCGTCTCCTCGATGAGATGGGATCGCTCGCTGAAGGTGATTTGACGGTACAGGCGACGGTGACCGAAGACATCACCGGGGCCATTGCGGACTCCGTAAACTTCGCGATCGAAGCCCTGCGCAGCCTGGTGACGACGATTAACGAAACGGCCTTGCAAGTGGCCTCCGCCGCGCAGGAAACACAGTCGACCGCAATGCATCTTGCGGAAGCCGCCGAACACCAGGCCCAGGAGATTACCACCGTGGGTAGTGCCGTGACCGACATGGCCCATTCCATTGACGCCGTGTCAAAAAATGCCGCGGATCCGCCGATGTTGCGCGCAACTCGGTGCAAATCGCGGGCAAGGGCGCGGAGGTGGTGCGCCAAGCCATCGAGGGCATGGATACGATCCGCGAGCAGATCCAGGAGACTTCCAAACGAATCAAACGCCTGGGCGAAAGCTCGCAGGAAATCGGGGATATCGTTGAATTGATTAACGATATCGCGGAACAGACCAATATCCTGTCACTCAACGCGGCCATCCAAGCTGCCAATGCCGGTGAAGCGGGCCATGGTTTTGCGGTGGTGGCGGACGAGGTGCAGCGTTTGGCTGAACGCGCCTCCAACGCAACCAAACAGATCGAGGCGCTGGTGAAAACCATTCAGACCGACACCAATGAAGCCGTTATCTCCATGGAGCAAACCACGGCCGACGTGGTAAGCGGCGCGCGGCTCGCAGAGAATGCGGGCGAGGCGCTGGGCGAGATTGAAAACGTGTCGCAATCACTTGCCGGATTGATCCAAAACATCTCGGAGGCTTCGGCGCAGCAGGCGCAAACTGCCGGCGGTATCTCGGACACGATGACGGTGATCCAGGAAATCACCTCGCAAACTTCCATGGGTACAAACCAAACCGCCGAATCCATTGGCAACCTGGCCCAATTGGCCTCTGACTTGCGCAAGTCGGTTGCGGACTTCAAGCTGCCTGAAGATCTGGAGATCGAATCCGCTTCCATGGCTGGAAACGACGAGCCGGGTATCGATGAATTTGATTCCACGGAGGAAGCAGAACCACCGGCAGCCGCTGAGGCATAATGGTCTACCCAACGGCTCGACGACAAGCGATCGGTGGACGGTCAGGGAGGGGGCGCCGTGAAGCAATTTGATGCGATCATTTTGCCCTGTATCGTGGCGGGCGGCCGGAGCGGTCTATGAACAATCCACTTAAGTACGATTATTCCACCCTTAACTGGGTAAAAGGACAAATCGATGAACGTTTGAAGCAGGTTCGCTTCAAGCTCGAAGAATCTGAATCCGGCGCGGCCGCGGAGGCCGGATTGGCTGACGCGAGTCGTTATTTGCACGAGGTTCGTGGCTCCCTGCGTATGGTTGAGTTGTATGGCGCAGCCATGGTTGCCGAAGAAATGGAGGCCGTGACGCAAGCGCTTGCCGCGGGCAAGGCGACGGACCGTGATGCGGCCTATGCCGCGGTGGTTCAGGGTTTGGTGCAACTGCCTGATTACCTGGACCGTCTGCAAAGTGGTTTCCGGGATGTGCCCACGGTATTGTTGCCTCTGCTGAATGCCCTGCGTACGGCCCACGGTTCCGGCGCCGTCACCGAAACGGTCCTGTTTTCACCTAAACTGTCCACACCCCTGCCCGACGTCGTGCGGGGTTCGGAGCGGCCAGTCAAGATCGCTCAGCAATGCGCGGTCGCGGCCAAGTTGCGCGGCGGATTTCAAGCCGCATTGCTGCACTACCTGAAAGACCCCGACGATCGCGACAAGCAGATCAAGCAGATGCTCAAAGTGCTGCTGAAGACCCGCGAGATTTCCAACCAGGCTTCCGTGTGGCGCATGGCCTGGGCCGCTGAAGGAATGCTGGAAGCGATATTGGTGGACGGTTTGGATGCCGACCAGCACGTTAAACAGGTGCTGGGCCGGCTGGATCGGGAATTGAAGCGCTTTGCCGACGGCGGCGATCCGGCATTTCGCAAACAGGCACCGGATGACCTGACGCGGGCGCTGTTGTATTACGTAGCCGTTTCCACGGCCACCAGCCCAATCGTTACGGCGCTCCGGGAAACCTACCATTTGAGCGCCTTGTTGCCACGACCAGAGGAGTTGGCGCACGCGGAGGGAGCCATGGCTGGCCGGAACCGCGAGCTGCTGAGCACGGTCGCCGAAGCGATACGTGAAGATCTGAATCGTATTAAGGATACGCTGGATGTTTTCCTGGGTGATGCAAGTGCTGACGTCTCTGGCCTGGAACCACTCAGCCAGAAGCTGGACAGTGTCGCCGATACCCTGGGCATGCTAGGTCTGACCAAACCGCGGCGCCGTGTCCTCGATCAGGCGGAGGTGCTTTCGGAAGTCGTGTCTGGGGTGCGCGCCGCGGATGAAACCGTGCTAATCGACGTCGCTGGCAATTTGCTCCTGGTGGAGGCTTCACTGGACGATCATTTGCAGTTTCTCGGCGCGGAATCCGACCAGGGAGAAGCTGAAACCGAGGTCAAGACCGGGCCTGGAAAAGTTTCCCCGCCAGCGGCGGAGATGCGCCGGGTTGTGGTCGCTGTGATGTCGGAGGCGCTGGTCAATATGGCCCGCACCAAGCAGACGCTGATCGAATTTGTCACCCACCCAGAGCAGCGTGAAGCGGCCGCTGCGTTGCCGCAGTCGGTTCGCGACATTGCCGGTGCGTTAGCTGTGGTGCAAATGGATTTTTTGGCAGACGCGTGCCGACGAGTGGCGGATTTTATCGAACAGTTGACCGGAATCGATCCGCAAGCCGATGCCGTGGAAGCGCTTGCGGAAACGATTTCTGCCATTGAAATGTATATGGAAGGCGTGCGTGACGAACACCCGGGCCGACAACGTCTCACTGAAGCCATTCGGCGCAGCATTGAAAATCTGGAAAAGGTAAAAATAGCGCCGCGCAAGGCCAAACCGGTTATCGAGCCTGAAGCGGTGGCCGAAGAAATCGAAGCCCCTGAGGAAACCGAACCGGTGGCAACCGTGCAACCCGGTATCGAGTACGCGGAAGACATTGATGATGAAATTCGCGAAGTATTCGTGGAAGAGGTTGAAGAGGAACTGGAAAAAATCCGGCAACTGTACCCGGCCTGGAAAAAAGATAATGAAGACCAGGAGAGTCTAACTACGCTGCGGCGCTGTTTCCATACATTGAAAGGCAGCGGTCGACTGGTCGGAGCACGGGTCATTGGTGAGTTCGCGTGGTCGATTGAGAATCTACTGAATCGAGTAATCGACCGGACGCTGATGATCGACGAGGCGATATTTGAGACCCTGGATCAGGCATTGGTCGCCTTGGAGCAGTTGTACGGTCAGATTTCTTCCGGGGCGAACATCGATGCCGATATTGCGGCGATCCAGGAGCGCGCTTTTGGCTTGGCGGACGGTGGCGTTGCACCGCCCGAAGTCACGGCCCCCGCCACTTCGCCTGCACCCGAAACTACACCCGAGAGTGAACCGGTTGCCAAGGCGGATGCGGGCGCCGCGGAAGGGCAAAAGGGAACCGACGTCCCCGCGGCCATTCAACCCGTTGCGTCCCCCGACGGGTTGACCGAACCTGGGGCGCAAGGGGATACCAGCAGCCCCGAACCCTCACCAGAAACGCCGGAA
>Ga0114931_10004639_pt1 | contig 17117 bp, 17 predicted proteins | sample 2SBtaG_FD_89579 | JGI IMG/M metagenome (GOLD analysis project Ga0114931, IMG submission 89579) | Deep subsurface microbial communities from Kolumbo volcano to uncover new lineages of life (NeLLi) - 2SBTROV14_V59a metaG | ecosystem: Environmental > Aquatic > Marine > Volcanic | place: Kolumbo...
TGGCCACGGAACCCGGGTCATTCATAAAGCTATCTTTAAACCGGAAATCTGGGTACCACCCCTGATTGGGACCAGTATCGTCAAAGACACTATTGGAGAAGAGGCATTGGTTAGTCTGCAGAGACTGGAATGCAGGGCCAGAGGTGACTGCAACGACTACAGTCAATATTTCTACTAATAAGGTAGGACTTGAGTAAGGATATTAACAATTTTTTACTGACCCGGGCAGTAATGCCCGAGCATCTATCTTTTTACTCCAAATATTTTGACCAGTCTTTAGTGGGATCGCCATAAGCGAAAAAATGGGGGTTGAGTAGTGATTCCTTGGTGTTATAGCGAAGCGGTTGCATTTTGGTATCGGTCAAGCATCCACCAGCTTCTTCGATAATACATTGCGCGGCCGCCGTGTCCCATTCCGATGTAGGGCCTAATCTGGGATATACATCGGCTGCCCCTTCAGCCACCAGACAGGTCTTTAATGAACTACCCATGCTGAGAATTTCATAATCTCCAAGGTTAGCCAGAAAAGCCTCGAGTGAATCACCTCGATGGGACCGGCTACCGGCAACAACTGTGCGGCCCTCTTTCCATTTTCGGGTTTGAATACGATCGGGTGATTTCCCATTTGCCATTTTAAACGCCCCTTGGCCAGCACAACCGTAATAACATATGCCCGTGACCGGCACATAAACAACGCCAAGAACAGGTTTGTGATTATCGATCAGGGCGATGTTGACAGTAAACTCCCCATTACGTTTTACAAATTCCCGAGTACCGTCAAGTGGATCGACCAGCCAGTATCGGTTCCATTTTGAGCGCTCTTCAAACGGAATCTTGGCAGACTCCTCGGTAAATACAGGAATCGTAGGTGTTAACTCTCCGAGTCCATTCTCAATTACATCATGTGCTGCCATGTCGGCAGCAGTTAACGGTGAGCGATCATCCTTATGCTCAACATCAAAGTCGGTAGCATAAACATTGAGTATCTTTTCACCAGCCAGTTTCGATATCTCAATCACCTGTGATGTCAAAGTGCAGACTTTGTTATCCATTAATACTTATCTTTATCCTTTCTCTGGTCAGAAACAGGGCTGTGATACTTCCCGCTTCATTAAAGTCATCTAGAAGCTATCTCAAAATTGCTGCGCTTGCTGATACTGCGTTAAAAATGACCTCAAAATACTCATTTACTGCGTGTAAACACCGTTTTCTCGTTCATTTTTGCCTTGTCTCACCTGCGATCGCGACATTTTGAGATGGCTTCTAATATCTACAATTCATCAGACGGCTTAACTGCCAGAGTACAACTTCAGGGAGTCGTAGTCGTGCTGTTTTGATGGGTCGTATGAAAAACAATTCTTGTTTCGAGAACGCCTTTAAACCAGGTATCAATATGTAACATATTATCCGACTGGCTAACATTAAAACCTTTCTGCGCTTTGGGTGATATTGTACCAAACTCAAGTAGTGATTTATCAAATGTTACATTCATTGTGACGCGCATGGGATAAAATCCGTCAAGGAATTTTCGCATGAAGGGGCCTGTTCGTAATACGTAATTACCATTTCCATTGCTGAACAAGGACCTGCTCTCTGCCGTAATACACAAGCGCGCGCCTTTCCTGATATTGGCAAGCTGTACCGAGGCACCTTCAACCCATGCCTTTTCTATGCCTTTAAAGGAGACAACCCTGAGGTTACGTATTCTCTCTTCTTTAAATACAACTTCAACCCTGCCAGTTTCATCAATATCCTCATGGCATTGCTTAAGCCCGACCCAGCCATCGACAAGACTGTTTTTACTGAGTGATAACAAATTAAAGTGATGATGGACGGTAGTTTCCGGCGGTGTTTCCAGAAAAACCAGCCTGCCTTCATTGACTTCGGAGGCCTCTGCATCTGAATCATCATAGAACCATTCGTCAAGCTCCTGAGGGGTGTATTGCATCGCATACAAAAATGAGCTTGTAAGCACTAAAAGAACAAATACGAAAAATTTCGTTCTTGCTGTCATTGTTTATCTATCTGCAATCAGTTCGCCGTTAGCGCTTGAGTTGATATTCTGTTCTATAAGGTTAGTTGATACTGGCCATTTTTTCACATCCCATATAATACCAATACCTTCATCCATCAAAATTTCAGACTGATCTTGTGCTGACAAACTGATTATAATAAGCAAATGCAGCAAAACAGCACGATTTCCAATACGGATATAAACCTCGACTGGAACAGTATCCACAGTGTTTTTCTGGACATGGACGGGACATTGCTGGATTTGAATTTTGACAACCATTTCTGGCGCGAACATGTCCCACAGCGTTATGCAGAACGTAACGGCATCAGCATTGATGCCGCTAAAGCAGAGCTTTTCCCCCGGTTCAAGAAAATTGAAGGCACTATGGATTGGTATTGTGTTGACTATTGGTCGCGCGAACTGGATCTGGATATTGCATTGCTGAAACACGAAGTTGACCATCTCATCGCTGTGTTCCCTTATGTTTTAAAATTTATGGATGCCATGAAAAATCTGGGCAAGCGTACTGTTCTTGTGACCAATGCCCACTCCAAGAGCCTCGAACTCAAGATGAATAAAACCCGGCTTGGTGAATATCTTGATAATATTATCAGCTCGCATGATTTCGGTTTGCCCAAGGAAAATCACCACTTCTGGCACCGCCTTCAGAACAAGGAACCTTTCGTACCTGCGCAAACATTATTGATTGATGACAGCCTCTCTGTATTGCGATCAGCACGTGAATACGGTATCGCTCACTTGCTCGCTGTTTATCAACCCGATAGCCAGGAACCAAAACGAAATGTTGGTGATTTCAGGGCGATTCACAGCTTTCATGATATATTGCCTGCTACCTGATATCACCTGGTTTATTGATATTTTATCGAAACATGACGATCGGCCATATACGATACAAAGGTCGCGATAGCATCTGACTTCACCAACATAAAGCTTCACTGGCTATGCTGGACTGGACTGGACTAAAAATAACTTCCTGGCTTCCCACGCCCGATTTACGTGCGGATCCTGAATACAATCAGGCATTCATCCGGTTTGCTGTTCTCATCTTCGCCGTTATCTATCTGGGGCTGGGAACGTTTTTCAATCACTTTCCTATTAGTTTTATCAATTACATCCTGTTCGCCGCGACCTTTGCCGTCGTATCATTATGGCTACTGGTCAGCACCGTCAGACGACCCGGATATGTACCAAGACGTTATTTTGCTATCGTTGCTGATGTCAGCGCGGTCAGCTATGCCATCATCCATACCGGCGAAGTGGCCAGTCCTTTTTTCATCATTTATTTCTGGGTGTTCATCAGCCAGGCATCACGCTTTGGCCGACCTAACCTGTATGCAGCTTCAGCACTGAGTTTTGTGTCATATAACGCTGTACTTTTTATCGTGGATGGATGGTCAAAGTATCCGTTTGAGGCAGCATTCCAGGTACTGATGTTGATTATCATCCCGCTTTACATCGATATCCTGGTGAAATTGCTGCAAAAGGCCAAGAATGACGCTGATGCTGCTAACAGGGCCAAGAGCCAGTTCCTGGCCACTATGAGTCATGAAATCCGCACACCTATCAGCGGTGCCATCGGCATGATCAATCTGCTGAAAACGACCGACCTCAATGAAGAGCAAACTGATTACGTCCAGGCTCTGGGTGTATCCACCAACAAACAGTTAATGCTCATTAATGACATCCTTGATTTCTCCAAAATTGAAGCCGGGAAACTTGAGCTCGAGTCAAGCGAATTTGACCTTCAGACTATCATTGATGAAATCAATGCCATTCTTGGGCCTCTGGCCAGTACCAAAAATCTGGAACTGTCCTTTGAAAAAGGAGGTGAGCTACCGACACGCTACAAGGGAGACGCACATCGTCTGTGTCAGATCATGATTAATCTGGTGGGTAATGCCATCAAGTTTACTGAACAGGGCAAAGTGCATATTAATGCAAGGAAACACCATATCGACGGCTTTGGCCGGACCTGGCTTCATGTTGAAATCGTGGACAGCGGCATTGGCATTGATCAAGACAAGCTGGACAAGATATTTGAAAGTTTCAGTCAGGCTGACTCATCTACCACACGACGTTTTGGCGGCACAGGCCTGGGCACAGCGATTTCGAAAGCGCTTGTCGAACTGATGGGTGGTGAAATAGGCGTTACAAGTACACCCGGCAAGGGCAGTACTTTCTGGTTTGAACTCCCTCTGATCTCTGTTACTGATTCAGCAACCGATACTTCAAAAGTACCTGTTTTGTCACCTGCAGCAGGCCAAAACTCATCAACGACTTCTGTTCTTCCCGCCAGGGTACTTCTGGCAGAGGACAACGATATCAACGCAAAATTTATCAAAACCTACCTTAGCAAGGCGGGACATCATGTCGACCATGTTTACAATGGAAAAGAAGCGCTGGAAAAAATGCGAAATAACCATTATCAATTAGTGCTGATGGACATGCGTATGCCGGAAATGGATGGCCTCGAAGCTACAAAAATATGGCGTTCCGAGGAATCCAGCCATTCGCATTTACCCATCATCGCGCTAACGGCCAACACCTCCGAGGATAACCTGAAACAGTGTCAGAAAGCAGGTATGAACGAATTCTTGTCAAAACCTGTCAGTCCAAAACATTTATTTCAAATCATTAATACTTACGCGCAGCACAAGTAAATAATTTCAGGAAGGACGTTGAAGGACCACCTTGGCATTGACTCGACCAGGTACATTCTGATTATCAATTACAATGCTGACTATCCGGATGCCATTGTTTTTCTCCAGGTTGCCAAGCCAGAGAATCAGGTCGTCGAAGGCTACCTGCTCAAACCAGACGCGCACAGATTTTTTCTGATCCCCCTCCACCTTTTTCAGGCTATCACCAAGCTTGCCAGCTTTGGCGCTTTGATTGATAACACCGAGTAGCGATTGACTGCTCTTGAGTTTTCCGGCTCTCGTACCAGAACCTCGCAGGCGCTTAATCTCGGCAGCTGCTTTTATCATCGCGTCCAGGTCACCCTGTTGCTTGTTTATGTTACTTGCAAGATTCTGATTATGTTTCACTAAAGGTTGCCAGCCAAACGCATATGCCATAAAAATAAATAACAATGTGCCCGCAACAAAAACGATAAGTCGTTCGCGCGGTTGTAAATTATTAATCCACTCTTTCATGAGCGGCTCCCGATTCGCAGGCGTCCCTCTACCTTATTGTTACGGGCAGTCGCCGATTCTCTTTTTACCGTGATGGATTTATTACGACCAAGTTGCTGTTCGATCTGGTCAAGTAATTCCGCGTCCTTAAGCACAAGATCAATAATTATCTGCCCGTTCTTGTAACTGATATTTTTCAATTTCACTGTCTTTATGTTCTTGAGTGATGCGCCAGTAGCGGCCAACAGATGCAGAAAATTACTCTGGCTCGATGCGCTACCGCGCAATGCAACCAGTTTTTGTTCCATCTGCAACCGTGGTTTAATAATATTGCGTGCTTTTGGAAATGTCTCCTGGTAAAGATCTTCGATTTGTTCATTCAGCTGTGCGTTTTTTTGTGAATAACGGATGTAATTCCAGCTTTCAGTCCCCACTTCAAGGGCGATCCATAACATCAGAACGGCAGCAGCCGGTAGCCATTTACGCCAGGCGCCGGCCAGATTTGCTCCTTTGGCAAAATTTCCCTGTAGAAGGTTAATAGCGTGTTGTTCATTAAAGCCGGTCGCCATTGGAATAATGGCATCACCACCGCAATTTGTGGATTTGACTTCGAGTTCATCGGGTGTTGTCGGCAACTCCTTGTGATCACATTTAAACACCATGAGACGGTCGGGTTTAAAATCACCAGCCTCATCCAGTGCTTGTATCAGCACATGCAAAAGATTCGGCACATCGAATGCCAGACCAGCATCCATGCCAGTCCTTAAAACCATCGTGTCACTGTTATCATGCAACAAAGACCATTCGCTCTCCTTAAGCGGCAATGTCTGGGTCTCCGCTACCATCACATCCGCCTGGACACCACTGGCTTCAAACCAGCTCCGCCAGCGTTCCATACATTCCATTGCAACCACAGCCACTGACACAGTGCCATCAGCCTGTTGTGTGCCGATAGCGAAATGAAGTTTGTCCACATCAGTGACCATTTGTTCTTCCATGGCGAAAGGCACGGCCTGGACGAGTTTTCCCCTGCTGGTCATTGGCATCTTGATTCTGGCAAACACTACCTCGCTTGCAGGCACTACTACCACTACACGGCATTCTCTGGCAGCTTCGGCCAGCTTTTTGACAGGACCTCGAAGTATTTTATCCGGACGGTCACCCGCGTTCCTGACCTTTACGAAGGTGACTTCATCCGGTGCATTGGAACCCAGTCGGACAAATAAAGTATCAGCCATTAGTTCCCCGGCTTCGCATAATGATTTTGATGAAGGGATCAATCACTAATAGACTCCCCGGCTTCGCATAATGGTTTTGACGGTAACATTATTGTCCTGGTTATCCCTTACTAACAAGCTGTACACACGTTCCTGAACACGACCCACCTGTGCTGTGGTTTCGAGCATAAAATATTGACTATTAACACTTGCATTTTTAATCTGACGACCCTCAAGTGCCTGTTGTCCTTTAAATTCATTCAGATCAGCATACCCTTTCTCACCTCGTTGCTCTACCAGGGAATCAGCATCACCTTGACTCAGTCCTTCAACAGCGGCCATTAACACTACTGCACTTGCCGTATTAACATTGATAGCGGTACGTTCCGGCAACACTGATATATACGGCGCAAGTTTGTCATAGGTTTCACGGTCGAAGCCTTTGACCAGTAACAATTCACTCATGCTGGCCATGCGGCTGTTGGCAGTGCGGTAAGGAGGGTCCTTCGCAAGATAATCAACGTCTTCAGCGCCACCCGGTAAGGTTGAATTACTGTCGTTATCCATCCAGTCGACGATAGCGTCTGCCAGATCCTGATCAAGACCAAGTGCTTTTAACATCCTTTTAAAGCCGGCCACATCGTCCTTGCTCTGGCTGCCTCCATCAGTGATCAGATTATTCAGATTAAATCGTCCCTGCATATCTTCTGCGCGACTGGTCAGGTTCCCATCTTCCACCTTGACCGGCTCAAGTACCTGTGCCCAGTCTTCATCCAGCGTATCTGTTTTACTGTCTTTCTGGTCACGTTTGAGCAATTGAATGGACCACGCTTCTGCGGACTGTGCAAACAAAGAGACCTGATCTGATTCAAGTACGTTGGAAGTACGGCGCGTATCAAGGCTCACACGCGATGCAATGCTGACAGCGGCTACTGCAGCCAGCGCTACCACGAGTATGGCGGTAATCAATGCCACGCCGCTTTTTTTATGAGGACTTGATTGCATCGTTTTCCTGATAATTCCTCAACCCGGCAGTTTATACAGGCGCCGAATTTTACCCCAGCCTTCAACATCTATCGTCAACTCAACCGCACGCGGGATCTGCGGTTGGCTCAGTTCGTCGCCTGTTGCCGAAGGGCTGCCAGTTGGTGGCCCATTCGGATTATCAAGCGGCCACTCCGGTTGCCATAAATTCTGTTGATCCAGAAATCGTACTTTTATGCTTTTTATATCAGTCAATAACTCTGACTCAGTTGGTTCAGAGTCCTGGGCCCTGTCAAGCACTGCCCAGCGAAACCTGATCAGTTTATTGTCCTTGATGCCATAGGCAGTACGTTGCAGATGACTGCGTTCGCGTCCGAGGGGGTTGCGCCAGCCGTTACGGGTTAATTCAAACAGTAATTCTGTCTGCTTGTATTCCAGGCCTTTGCCGGCAAAAGCAGGCATGCTATCACCATACTCGCTGCGTACCGGCCGCACGACAGCCTGCTCAAGGTCCCTTCCCACACGAACAAAGGCACGTTGCAGCTCCGCGAGCCGGTCCATTTGCTGGCTACTATGGGCACTGCCCGTCAGTATTTTGTTGAGTCCGCCATAGGAGATAGCTGCCAGCACACTGAACACCGCCAGTGCCACCAGTAATTCCAGTAAGGTAAAACCGGTCACAATACATACGGAACGCCCACTGTCCGATTTCTTCATTGATGTTTTCATCGCAATCTTCATCAAGGGCGTCCGAGATAGGTAGTCAACGATACCAATGCTGGTTGATCGCGGTCCGGATGAACAGAAAGTGTGATGCGGTGCATATCCTTGTCAGCAGTGTCATCAACTTCCGTTTTTAGTTGCCATTCGCGATTAGCCATCGTTGCTGTATCCCAACTTTCACCTCTGTCAGGAAACTCATCCGACACCTGCATTTCAGTGACCCGGTTCATGGCAACCCAGTGGGCCAGCGTCTTTTCTTTCAGGTAAGCAGCGTGTCCAATATTCTGACCGGCACTTTTAACAACCGCCAGGAAAGCAATGGCGATGATCGCCAGTGCAACCAGCACTTCTATCAGCGTAAATCCGGTGTTTTGCGGCCGGTTTGTACAGTTGTCCCGACAGTTATTGTTGTAAAGGCGCATGGTATGTCACCTCACCGGATTCATTACCGGTTATCCGGAATTCATTGTTACTATGAATGGAACGTAACGTCATCTCAAATGCGGTCATCTCGCCACTGGACAAAAGATAAATACGGGGGTAAGAGGATTCTTGCTGGGCAGTGGCGATAACTATCTCATCTTCTACACCGATTTTGATTTCCACTTCTGCAGGTATACTGCGCACCCTGAAAACAGGGTCATCCTCAATAGTCTCCCAGTTGTTATCTACGAGACGGAGAAACTCATAACCGTCCGGTGACAACTCAAACGCAAGTTCCCTTGAACCCAGGACAGCTTCTTCGCCTGCAATTCTCAGTAACGCAGTCATGCGTTCTGCTTCAATACGGGCTTCACTATCCGGGTCATGCAAATTGAAAGGTAAAACAGCAAAGCCTAAAGTAACTGCAATAATGGCGACCACTGCCAGCAACTCCAATAAGGTGAATCCCCGTTCCTCCCGAAAATTGATCCGGGAATCAGGAAGAACAGTACTCCGGATCTCCTGTCGGAAATTGCCCTGAGAACAAGAGTTACTTAGACCCTTGACAGATTTACTCCAGATTCCAGTTGCCGATATCTGCATTAAAACCTTCTCCACCCTCCTGACCATCGGCACCGAGGGTGTAAATATCAACAGGCCCTTTAACACCTGGCGACAGATAAAGATAAGGCCGCCCCCAGGGATCCTTGGGTACTTTTTTGATATAGCCCCCCTGTTTCCAGTTAGGCGCATCAGCAGGTTTATTAACCAGCGCTTCCAGTCCCTGGTCAGTGCTTGGATAAGCATAATTATCCAGTTTATAAATATTGAGCGTGCTTTCCAGCGCCTGAATATCACTTTTGGCCCGGACCACACGGGCTTCATCTGGCCTGTCCATAATTTTAGGTGCAACCAGACCAATTAAAACACTGAGTATTGCCACAACCACCAGTAACTCAAGCAGAGTAAATCCATGTTGAAACTTGTTGCCCATAATTTTTCCCCGGAAATTTTTCAGTACATTAGTTGGCACTCATCGTACCAATTGGTTCATATCAAATATCGGCATCAGGATCGCCAGCACGATGAACATGACCACTGCGGCCATGGTCAGGATAAGCACCGGTTCCATAATTTTTATCATGGCCGACGAAATCATTTGCAGTTCCCTCTCCTGACTGACCGCAGCCCGTTCAAGCATTTCTTCCAGCTTGCCACTGGCTTCACCACTGGCGATCAGGTGTATGGTCAATGGTGGAAACTGGCCACTTTTGTCCAATGCTCTGTTAAGACTGGCACCCTCGCGGACCCGATCGGTTGCTTCCTGCACAGCTGTGCGCATGATCAGATTGGACATGACTTCTGCTGAAATACGCAGACCATCCAGTACAGGCACCCCGCTCGCGGTAAGGATGCTGAAGGTACGCGCAAAACGCGCTGCATTCATCCCCCGAATAAGTTGCGACACCAGCGGTAACGACAATACAAACATATCAACCCGTTTGCGAAAAGCCTCGTTGCGCAAACTGACCTTGAATCCGATCCCGACAATAACTGCCGAACCCAGAATCAGCAAACCATACTCAACCAGAAAGTCACTCAGGACTATCAACACACGCGTCATTAATGGCAGCTCCTGGCCAAAATTAGAGAACGTCTTGACGATCTCGGGAACAATCGTGGTCAATAGAAAGCCACTAATACCAAACGCAACCACAACGAGTATGACTGGATAAATCAACGCAAGTTTTATTTGTGAGCCCAGTTCCTGCCGGCCTTCGGTGTAATCAGCCAGTCTGTCAAGCACGACATTGAGATGCCCGGACTGCTCACCGGCAGATACGGTTGCTCGATAAAGTTCAGGAAACACACGGGGGAAGTCACCCATTGATTCTGCCAGAGAGTGACCTTCGGTGACTCGCGAGCGCACTGCGAGCATAATACTTTTTAATGCCGGTTTATCAGTCTGGCGCGAAACTGCACCTAAAGACTCGTCTATCGGAGAACCGGCGCCGATCAGTGTCGCCAGTTGGCGGGTGACCACAGCGAGGTCTGTGGTACTGACTCCGCGACGGATCTTGATTGAACGTAGTTCTCGTGTTTTCTGCCGTTGCCGGACTTCCTCCACATTTAAAGGTGTCCAGCCCTTGTCCCGGATCTGCTGTCGAATCTGCCGGGGGTTGTCGCCTTCCAGTACCCCTTTCTGGTTATGGCCCATGGCATCAAGCGCCATGAATTCAAACGCGCCCATAAATCAGTCCTCCCGGGTAACGCGCAAAACTTCTTCCAGCGTAGTATCGCCTCGAAGTACCCGCCGGATACCATCCTGACGGATACTTGGTGAACGTTGTCGCGCAACTTGTCCCATGGCATGTTCTCCGGCTCCATCATGGATCATGGTACGGATGTTGTCATTGATATCGTTCAATTCATAAATACCCGTGCGCCCACGATAACCCAGGTGGCTACATGTTTTGCAGCCAACAGCTTCATAGATTGTTGGCGCTGGTTTGTCTTCAGATAACCCGAGAATGGGATAATCTGATTCATTGGCACGGTAGGCCCGCTTGCACTCCGGACAGGCCTTGCGCACCAGGCGTTGGGCCAGTACACCGATCAGACTGGAAGATAGCAGGAACGGTTCGACGCCCATATCGCGCAAGCGCGTGATGGCACCGATAGCCGAGTTAGTGTGCAAGGTCGATAACACGAGGTGCCCGGTGAGCGATGCCTGTACAGCAATCTGTGCTGTTTCCAAATCACGAATTTCACCAATCATGACCACATCGGGATCCTGTCGCAGGATAGAGCGAAGGCCGCGGGCAAAGGTCATCTCAACCTTGGTATTAACCGCCGTCTGGCTGATGCCGTCAATGAAATATTCAATGGGATCTTCGACGGTCATGATATTGCGGCGTTTGTCATTCAATTGTGACAGGATGGCATACAACGTGGTCGTCTTGCCTGATCCTGTCGGCCCGGTGACGAGGATAATGCCATGTGGTTTTTCGATAATTGACGACATCACCGACAGTGTTTCCTGGGTCATGCCCAGGTTCGCCAGGTCAAGTCGGCCAGCCTGTTTGTCGAGCAAGCGCATAACCACGCGTTCACCATTACCGGAAGGAAGCGTTGACACGCGCACATCTACCGCGCGGCCGGCAATGCGTAACGAGATACGACCATCCTGCGGTAAACGTTTTTCCGCGATGTCCAGCTTGGCCATTACCTTGATGCGGGAAACAAGAAGCGGTGCCAGTACTCGCTTGGGCTGAAGCACTTCGCGCAACACCCCGTCAACCCGAAAGCGAATAACCAGCCGGTTCTCATAGGGCTCTATGTGAATATCAGAAGCGTTTTCCTTGATGGCCTCTGTCAGGGTTGCATTGATCAGACGAATGATGGGGGCATCGTCTTCGCTCTCCAGCAAGTCTTCCGGTTCCGGTAACTGCTGGGCAATGCGAAACAAATCAATGTCGCCACCCAGGTCGTCCATCATTTGCATGGACTCGCCGCTGCCTTGTTCGTAGAGTTCCTGCAGCCTGCTGTCGAACTCTTCCGGCGGCACGATGGTAAAAGTCAGCGGTTTACCAAGATAACGGCGTAATTCAGCCAGTGTGAAACTCGACACATCCGGTTTGCAAAGTACAGTGATGTGGTCACTTTCAGCGCCAATGACTAACACGCCCTGACGGCGGGCATAGGCAAACGGTAACGGTGTTACATTTTGCCGGGGTTCGCTTTCTGCAATACTTGATGGCACCGTCTGTTTTCCCGGGTTACTGGCCCGCATTTCTGTACGTAACAATTCGTTGGATATTAACTGCCTTCAACAGGGGCAGGCGATGTTGTAGTGGGTGAGACATCTGAAGTTTCCTCATCCGGATTAAAAGGTGGTGGTAACGTCAGATATTCATCAATCGGTGGCATCACCGGGATTTCTTCATCCGGCAGCAGCAGCAGACCTTCCTCTTTCACCTTCATCTGCTCGGCCCGGATGAAGTTGTACTTGCTGTTTGCCAGCTTGGCGCTCACCGCAGCATCCCGCAGGATAACCGGATGCAGGAACACCATCAAATTCGTTTTGACCTTGGCGTTCTGCGTGCTTTTAAACAGGTTACCAATCAGGGGGATATCACCTAAAATAGGTACTTTTTGTGTGGTCTGGGTAAGATCGTCCTTGATAAGTCCGCCCAGCACCACAATGGCGCCGTCATCGGCCAGTACGGTGGTTTTGATAGAGCGCTTGTTGGTGGTGATATCAGAGGCCGTAATTTGTGGATTGGCCACCACACTGGAGGTTTCCTGCTCAATATCCAGTTTAATGGTATTGCCTTCGTTAATGGTGGGCTTGACCTTGAGTGTCAGGCCGACATCTTGTCGTGTGATAGTCTGGAAAGGAGTGGCGACTCCACCGGTAGTGGACTGCGTTCCGGTTAAAAAAGGCACATTCTGGCCAACGATGATTTCCGCTTCCTGGTTATCGAGGGTCACCAGACTGGGCGTGGATAAAATGTTGGCTGACAAATTGGTCGCCAGGGCCCTTATAAGTGACCTTAAATTACCATTGCGGAAATAACCCACACTTAGACCAAGTCCTAACGTTGCCGGATTGAACGCATTGATGCCACCAACCGACGTAGCGGGCAGGCTGGTGCCGCCAAAGACGCCTGAATTCGGTGTGCTGCTAAGCCACTGGATACCGAGCTCGGCGTTATCGTCAGAAGAAACCTCGGCGATCACCGCTTCCACCAGTACCTGGGCACGGCGAATATCCAGTTGCTTAATCACTGCCGTCAGTGAACGCATCATGTCCGGCGGTGCCGTGATCACCAGGGCATTGGTAAACTCATCTGCCTGGATATTTATCTTCCCTGCCGGGGGAGCAGCACCCTTTTTGGCCTTGCTCTGGGTGATACCGGTACTGATACTGTTGAGTACGGTGGCCAGTTCCTTGGCCTCTGAATAACGCAGGTACACGACCTGGGTGTTACCACCTGATTCAATCGGCGTATCCAGATGAGAAATGATCGCGCGCAGCCGTAGTCTGGATGACTTTTCGCCACCCAGCAAAATACTGTTAGTGCGCTCGTCGCCAATCAGGGTCGGTTTGTGCTGACCCGCTGCTTTAGCACCCGCACTCTCCTGCTGGATGAGCGTCGTCAGTATACGCACTACCTCAGACGCCGAAGCATGCTCCAGCGTAATGACTTCAATTTCATCGGTACTGGGCCGGTCAACCTTGCGGATGATTCTGACTAACCGGTTTATATTGTCTGCCCGGTCGGTGATGATTAATACTTTTGCGGCTGGAATGGCCGCAAGATATCCCTGTTGTGGCACAAGTGGCCTTAGAATCGGCACCAGTTGTTGCACATTGGCAAAGTCAACCTTGACCACTCGCGTTACAAGTTGATCGCCTGACCCTGGAGGGTTGTCAGCCTCCAATGGAATGTTCTTCTGTCTCGCCTGTGCATCAGGAACTATCTTAATAACGTTTTTGCCAGGGACGGCGGCAAATCCATGCACCTCAAGAATGGATAAAAATACCTGGTAAACCTCATCCTTGCTCATCGGGTGTTTGGAAATAACGGACACCTTGCCTTTAACGCGAGGGTCGAGAATAAAATTCTTGCCAGTGACATCAGCGACCGTCGCCACCAGTGCACGAATGTCTGCATCCTCAAGGCTCAGGATAACCGAGTCATCGGCGGCACGTAGTGATATTGATGTAACAACCAATGCCAGACCAAGGAATAAAACGGCCAGGCTGGATCCTGTACTGAAGCCAGATCGTGATCCCAATCTGGATCCATACCGACTCCCCGGCTTCACCTGCCGGAGAGGGAATATTGCCCTGTAAGCCATCTTGAACATTTCAGGAATCATGCTTAATCGGCTGCCAAATGTTAGTGACTATAGTTATAACACCGGTAAATCCTGAAGCTTCGCTCCAGAGAGTCGGATACTCTCAAATATTACGTTTGGGAGGCCATCAACGGTTTTACACGTTGCCAAGTGTTTTATTATTATGGAATAAAATTTAATACTTTCAAGAAATTAGTGTATCTAGTTATAAATAAATCGATACTATTATTATAAACTATTTGTTTTTAATGCTTTTTTTCTTATTATTCGGAGTGTCTCATATTGTCCGGCACGTATCAGGATAATGCGATCCGGGTATATTTCCTTGATTTCGGCCCCGCCCGGCAGTTTATCACCTACCGCATAGACTTTCTGCTTCTTGCCGCTGGTGTCTGAAACAATGGCCCTCGGGTCTCCTTTACCGTCCTTTGAAGCCACCACCCCTTTGAGTAGTAATTTGAGGCGAGTGTCTGGCGCCACCGTTGGCACCTTCGAGGCTGTCCCGCTGGTTTTTGCCTTACCAAACAAATGCATAGAAGCAATATCACGATGAAATATTCGGGCTCTGACCGGCACTAAAGGTGCCTGTCCACCGGGCTGCTCATCACCATCAGCCATCGTTCCACTGGAATGTCGCCATGACATCACGGCATTGAATGCGCTGGTCGCAACCAATACTGCTGCCAGCAGTAGCGCAAACACTGGCAAGCGTTTCGCCAGTTGCCATCGCTGCGATAGCTCATAAAAATTACTCATATCCAGTGTGGTCATATGTCTGCTATCGCTGCCTGGCTCTGGCATTGCTGTGCCTGCCTGGCCTGCTATTTCTGCTATTACGCTGCTTGTTGGCACCTGGTTTGTGTGGGCGGCCTGAACTTGCTGGTCGTGCTTTTACCGGTGGCTTTGGCTTCGCCAGTAACTCTTCAGTAATACTTTCCATCGGAATTTTGATCCCGATATACGATTCTATTTCGGGTAATGAGGCGGCCGAACGCTCACAGGCAAAACTGATGGCATCACCGCTGGCACCGAGACGCGCTGTACGACCGATGCGGTGAACATAATCCTCGCTATCCTGTGGCAAATCGTAATTGAATACATGACTGACATCTGAAATGTGCAAGCCGCGGGCCGCAACATCAGTGGCCACCATGACCGGGATCTCGCCATTGGTAAATTTAGCCAACAGGCTTAATCGTTTCTTTTGGGGTACATCACCCGTTAGCAGTGCTGCATTGATGTCATTACCTTCAAGATAGCGCCACACACGTTCGGCCTCATGCTTTGTATTAACAAAGACAATACTGCGGCCAGGATCCATGCGCTCCATCAAACCTATTAATAGCGGAATTTTTTCATCATTTGCCGGGTAGTAAACCACCTGCCTGACCTTGTCGGCGGTGACTTTCTCCGGCTCGATATCCACCAACTCGGGATGATTCATATGTTCATAAGCCAGTTCGGTTACGCGCAAGGCAAGCGTGGCTGAAAATAACATACCCAGTCGTTCCTCGGGTTTTGGCATGCGCCTGAACATGTAACGAATGTCCTTGATGAAACCGAGGTCGAACATGCGGTCAGCCTCATCAAGCACAACTACCTGGATCGCTTTCAGGTTATAAACACCTTGTTTAAAGTAATCGATTAGTCGGCCCGGGGTGCCAATCAGAATATCAACACCGGCTTCAAGTTCCAGACGTTGTGACTCATAACCTGTACCACCGAAGACCAGACCCAGGGTCAGTCCCGTAAAGCGTCCCAGTACCAGAGCATCTTTATGGATCTGTACCGCCAGTTCGCGCGTGGGCGCGATAATGATGGCTCGCGGCTGATTTTGCTTGCGTCCCTCAATGGGTGGGATTTTTATTAACCTGTCCATAGTAGCAAGCAGAAAAGCAGCGGTTTTACCGGTTCCGGTCTGTGCCTGACCGGCAACATCCTTGCCTGCCAGTGCCACTGGCAAGGTCTCAGCCTGAATCGGTGTGCATAAAGTAAATCCTGCTTTTTCAATACCTTGCAGCAGGGAATCTGACAAACCCAGGCTGGAAAATGGTGTGTCGGTCAAGTGTTGTTCGCTCATGGGGGCGAAGCATAGCAAATATGCGGCATTTAAGACTTGAAAAAAACACCGGTTTAGGCTCAGAATGTATGTAACGAGTTTAACCAGTACGTATTTATCCCCTGCCCGGCAAACAGCCACAAATAATCCTTGGAGGAATATCTATTGAGTGACAATATTATTTACGTCACAGATGACCGGTTTGATGATGAAGTAATAAAGGCCGACGGGCCTGTGCTTGTTGATTTCTGGGCAGAGTGGTGTGGTCCCTGCAAAATGATTGCACCGATTCTTGATGAGATATCTGGTGATTACAAAGACAAAATTACAATCGCAAAACTCAATATTGATGACAACCCGGCAACACCACCAAAATATGGTATCCGTGGAATACCGACATTAATGCTGTTTAAAGACGGCAATGTCGAGGCTACCAAGGTTGGTGCCGTATCAAAGTCCCAGTTAACCGCTTTTATTGACAGCAACATTTAGTAGATAAGACCGATATATTATCTCAAAGATTGAAGAAACCAGTACTCTATCAAGCATGATACTGATGGGATTACTGGACGTTTATCCCGTTTGATGCTAGTGTTTATGGAGACTGTAGTAATCGTTCGATAACATCCTGGTCCTGCCGACACCGGCAATTCTCCGGATTAAACATCAAAAAA
>Ga0114931_10004640_pt1 | contig 17116 bp, 14 predicted proteins | sample 2SBtaG_FD_89579 | JGI IMG/M metagenome (GOLD analysis project Ga0114931, IMG submission 89579) | Deep subsurface microbial communities from Kolumbo volcano to uncover new lineages of life (NeLLi) - 2SBTROV14_V59a metaG | ecosystem: Environmental > Aquatic > Marine > Volcanic | place: Kolumbo...
CCGACGTAGATCTGGATCGCTTCGACCCGTGAGCCGGCCCCGTCGATCAGGACACGGCCATTGCCGTTGTCGAGGTCACCGATGATGATGCGAGCCTCGCTGGCAATCGACTGGTCCGGGTTGCGCTGGACGGCGGCGAAGACACCGCCGCCGAGCACCTCCAGCGTTGCCCGATCGGCCAGGTCGCCCGTGTTGGCGCCGCCTGCATTGCCGACGCTGACGTCGCCGGTGCCAAAGTAGTCGAGCCGCGAACCGGTGTCCGAGATGGTCAGCTTCGAACCGTCGGCACTGTTGTCGTCGCCAATGAAGATGCGTTCGCTGGCGATGTTGGTGGCGACACTCACCTGGGCGCCCTGGTCGACAGTCATGGTCCCTTTGCGGCTGTTGCCGACGTAGAGGTAGCCGCCGGTCTCGACGGTTGAGGGAGTGACCCCATCGGTGCCACTGACGGTGAGGCTGGCGGCGAGGCTGTTATTGGCATTGCCAATGAGGATGCCCTCGGCTTCGATCCGGCCGCCGGCGAGTACCGAGGCGGTGCCCGCACCGCCTTGGCCAATGCGAAGGATGTCGTTTGACGCCCCGCCGGGGCCATTGTCGTTGTTGTCAAAAAGCGAACCGGTGCCGGTGACGGTGAGCGAGCCAATGCCGCTGGCGTTGCCGCCAAGGACGGTTTGTACTGACGACCTCAAAACCCCGCCATTTTGCACGGTGACCGTACCAGTGCCGCCACTGCCGTCAGTGCGGCCGCCGATGATCAGGTCCGAGGTGTTGTCGGCACCCGCACGGACCAGGGCGTTGTCCACGATCAGCATGCCGTCGGCGCTGCCTTGATAGCCGACCCAAAACTGGTTGGTGCTCAGCGAAGCTCCGTTGCTAATGGTCGCGGTTCCCGTGCCACTGGTGCCGATGACAGTGTTGCCGGCTGACGTAGTGGCATGGAGTTGGCTACTGCCGTCGACCAGCAGGGTGCCGTTACTTCCTGCCTGCTGGCCGACACGGAGAAAACGGGTAGTGAGGTCGGCGTTACCGGTCACTTCGAGCGTGCCCTTTCCAGCGTTGCCGGCATAGGTTGCATTGCCCACGTTCGCAGTCGCGTTGGCGCCGTCGATGACGACCAGGTTTTCGCCCGTACTAGTGTCTTCGTCGCCGATGATGAGATCCACGTCGACTTGCAGTGCCCCAGTTCCATTCGCATTGCCATCGAGGTCTTGGCCGACACGAAGCACACCAAGGGCGACATCGCCGACGCGCAAGTTATCATCGACGTCGAGCATCGAAGGCGACACTCCATTGCCAAAGATGGCGATCTTACCTTCGCCATCAGCCAGCGTTCCGAGAATTACATCCCCATTGTTTCCGTTGGACGCTTCGATCGCACGGACGAACCCACCGGCCTCGATTGAGAGGGTGCCGGTGCTGGAGCGGCCGACGTCGAGACGGCGCATGAGCCACTGTGAGCCGTCGCCGTTAACTGTGGCATCGCCATCCGAGCCGATGTCAAATGCGACAAAGGCGTCGGGGCTGGTGCCGATATTCTGGTCGAACACGCCGCCACCGGTGATGTTGAGGTGGCCCGCCCCCAGCACGCCGATGATCACATCCTCGCCGACGGCGCGTGAACCGGCCCCGTCGATGTTGAGTGTCCCCTCGCCATCGGCCGTGGTGCCGAGCTCAAAGTCGGAGGCGCCATTGGCGTCGGTCGTGCGGACGAATCCGCCGCCGGTCACGTTCAGCGTGCCAGTGCCAGCGTTGCCGATGAAAAAACCCTTGTCAAAGCCGACGCCGTCGGCGGTGAGGGTCGTACCGGTGCCATCGACGTTGACCTCGCCAACCGAGCCCAACTGGTTGCCGACGAAAACATTCCGGCCGCGGAAGTCGGCATCCGCCTCCAGGGTCAGCCCGCCGTAGCCCGTATCGCCGACAGTCAGATCCAGGACCGTGTCCCAGTTCACCGCGGCGTTGACCGTCAGGTTGGTGCCATTGGCAATCGTCGTGCCCGACACGTCGTCGATGGTGACCGCGCCTTCGGTATCGAGGTTCGCTCCGCCGGCGCCGGTGAAGACCCAGTCGTTGTCCAGCACGTTGACGTTCAGGCCATTGCTCAGCGCGCTGATGATAATGTTCGGCGTCGGCGCGATTGGAATCGAGAACGACACGTTGTCCGTATCGGTGGGCGTCTGCACGGGGTTCCAGTTGGCCGCCGTATCGTAAAACAGCAGGCCCGCCGTTTGCGACCAGTCCAGATCGTCTGCTTGAGCACTTGCAACGAGTAGCAGTATAAGGGTGCAGAAGGCTCCAGTGCGAGCGCAACAAGACATCGTGATCCCCCCCCCTAAGTTATCAAGCTACCATGAGATGCATTAAGATCGCAATAAGACTAGCCGCAGGCGATCGCCAATATATGGTATGTTCAGGGCGACTTCAAGAAGCATTTAAAAAAAGTCGGATTTCTTGCAGCTTGATTCGCTGGCTCGAAAGCTCAGACAGATTGAATAGGGCTTTTGCATTAAGGGTTGCAATGTCTACATGTCCGATTTCTTAGCGATGTCCAGGCTTTCATGAACGCATCAAAAATAACTTCGGTATTTGAGGGAACTGTTCACAGTTCAAAAAAGAGTAAACCGCTTTGGTGAACGCGCACTGTCTGCTGAATGATCTTGATGTGCTTGACCTGAATGACACTGCTATGCGTGTTAATTTGTGTGATGCGTGGTTAGGCACGCTATCAAAACCGACCTGGATTCGCTCGGCGTTAGGTTTTGTTAGCGCCCCTTAGTTGTGTGGTACGCAACGGTTGGATGGCACACAACGATCAAGTCGAACGTGATTTGGAGTCGCGCCCGCCGGAGACCCTCTTTAGCGGGTAAAGTTCAGCTTTTGCAGCGAAGCGGGCAGTTTGCCCAATTGGGGAATCGACTGCTGGGGAATCGACCGCGCCGCCGGTCCGCCGCCCAGCCTGGCCAACTGCTCGACCAGTTGCCGGCCGTTGCCCAGACGGGCGAGCAGTTGCTGGCGGGTTGTCTCGCGCTGTTTGGCCAGCCGATTCCATTGCCGCTCGGCCTGCTTGTCCAGCGAGGCTTGCAGGGTGGCCGCCTGCTGCTCGAGCAGTTGCCGCGTGGCCCGGTTGACACCTTGTGCCAGTTGCGGGCCGAGGTTCGATTGGATCTGCCATGTGGGCTGCTGGAGCGACCCGGCCAACCGGACCGTGGTATCCAGCTGCTCAATACCTGCCAGGCTCTGGCCAACCAGCCGGGCCAACCGGGCAACCACCGGATTGGCCGGGGACTCGGACGGGTCTGCCCGCCTGAGCTGTACGGCCGACTGCTGGAGATGGATCTGCCCATCCAGCCGCTCGTCCACTAGAACCAGGTGAAGTTGCAAACTTGTTTTCCCAGGCGACAGCCGCAGCGCCAGGGTCCCGCTTCCCAGCGTGCTGTCCGGCAATAAGAGCCCGGGGCAGTCGAGCCGGATGTCGTCCCGTGCCAGCCCGCCGGTGCGGTCGAGCGTTATGTTGACCTTAAAGTCCAGCGTTCCGATCCCTTGCATGCAAAGCTGGGTGGGCTGTTCGAGCAGGTTCGGTTGGCTACTGACATCGGTGAGGGTACCAATCCAGTCGGTCGACGTGCTGCCCAGCCGGGCGGACCCGGTCAGCGCCAGCCGCCGGATGTGCAGCGACGGCTGCGGTCGAGAGCCCACGAAATGAACCACCACTCCGCGTTTTGCATCCGTTTTGGCACGAACTGGGCGGTTGGGGGCCAGCGACCGGACCCGGCCCACCCAGCCGAGGACCGTCCGCAGCCGGTCCGCCACGACTGGGCCCAGTAGCTGTTTGCTGAGCTGGGCACCGTCCAATCCGTCTCCATGCAAGGTGTCGCGCAAGAATTGCCGGTCATGGTCACGGGCCAGTTCCAGGGCCTGCCGGTCCTCGGTCGCTTGCCCAGGCCAGCGGCTCAACTGCTCCTGGACCACAAGCATTTCCTGCTGCACGCCTTGCAGCGACTGCTGCAATTGTCCGGCATGCTCCAAGCCCCGCAGAGGGTTCTGGCGGGCCGCTTTCAATTGACTTTGAATCTGCCCGGTTTGGACCCGCAACGCTTCGATCCGAGCGCCCATCCGGGCCGCCTGCCGTGGCCAGCGATCTTGCAGTTCCCGGACCACTTGGGGCGTTTCCAGTTGACCGGTCAGATCCTGTTCCAGACGTTCGCGGGTTGCCGCCAACCAATCGGCTCCTGCCTGCCGGCCCGATTCCAACCAGGGAGAAAAATCCGCCGGGCCGCTCGAGGTGTCCGCCCTGGTTGTCTCCTCGGTATCGAGGGCACCGGAGGTGGCTCGGGGCGTATCCCACCTAAGACCACGCAGGGTGCCATCGCGAATCACCAGGCGTTTGGCGAGCAACGCTCGTGTATCGATTTGCAAGCGGCCTCGATCGGCTTGCAGCAGATTTCGCAGCGGTGAATGCGGGTTGGCAATTTGCCATGGCCCCAGCATTATCTCGCCTCGGGACAAGGAACTGCCCAAACTGGCCAGCTCTACTTTCGCGCCGACGGCCGACTCGCCGCCGGCCACGACTGCCCAGCGGATCAGCGGGTCGAGGCCAAAATGAATGCTCAGCACAACCGTCAACACCAGTGCCAGCCGTGGCAAGACATATTTCCAGCGAAATAGTTTCATGGGTCGATTCCCCCGTTTTCAACGGGCCGATAGACGAGCTCCCAGCTCCAAACCCGTGAGCCAGCGAACCGCCCGGTACCGTTGCAGCCAGGCGATGGCTCGAGGCTGGATTTTGCTGGCAAACAGACGAGTGAGGCAATAAACCGGATAAATCAAATACAGGCCGATCACCAATTGGCCCAGGACGGCCGTGTTATTCAAACCCGACCAGGGGCCCAGGGGCTGGGCATAAATCCAGGCATGCAGAGGCCTGGCCGGTCCCCAGGTTAGAATTAGGGCGCCGATTGCATGGGCCAACGGATCGAGCCAGCTTCCAACGACCGCAAACAGGGCTAGCGCCAGCAGGCCCGCCGGCTTGTTGACGCGCAGCGCGCAGAGCAAGACAAACAGGCCGATTGCCAGCAGGTTCCCCTTGGGTACCAACCCGGCCAACATGCCCAGGGCAAAGCCCCACGCCACCTGGCGCGGTGAATCGTTGGCCGCCAGCGTCAGAGCCAATTGGCGCACCGGCCGCAGCAGAATTGAAACCATGGAATCCATTCCATCGTCTAGAGGAGCGTGGCAGCCGGCGGCAAGGCCCGTTGGTAGACCTCTCCCACCGACAAGCCGGGCGATCCGCTTACCACGAACTCAGCCCGGCGCACAGACCCCTTATCGGCAGGCACCCCCAAGCAACTGAAGCCAACTCGTGCTTCAAATCACAATTGAGGGGGCATGAGAACCGTTTTCCCCTTTAACGGAATCGTCTCTTCAGTATGAGTTACTTAAAGTCCATCTTAAGCGAACTCAAACAGTCGAACTCTCAGCCCTCAACTCTCAACCCTCAACTCGCACCTCTCAATTCATACGACTGCCCCCTGCTGCCTTTTTTTTCGCCTCTTGCATGCGTAGGTAGATGCTACGAATGGCTGGATCTTCGGGCCGGATTCGCTGCATGTTCCGCAGTGCGTCGAGCGCTGGATCCCAAAGCTGCTCTTTCTCACACAATAGGGCCAGCGCCAGCCAATATTGATAGGAATTAGGATCGAGCCGGCACGCTTCGCGCAGCGACTCGAGCGCGCGGGCCGGTTCGTCCAACAAGTAGAGCAGCATTCCCTGGCGATAGCGCAGCATGGGGGTGGAGGGCAAAAGCCGGATATCGCGCTCCAACAAGCCGACTTCCTGCGTGCGCAGCGCGCGTATTTCCGCCTGTGTTTCATGGCTGTCCAACTGGTCGAGCAAGCGGGCCAATTCGCCGCGCGGGCCGGTCAGGTAGGGCTCGATGCGAATCACCGTACGCAGCTCCCGCCTGGCCGCGGCCAGATTACCCAGTTGTTCCTGCATGGAGGCCAGGTTCAAGTGCGAACCGGCCCGATCGAGCATCACCTGCTGACCCTCCTTGTATTCCCGGATCGCCCGCTCCAAGGGCAGATGAAATTCACTTTGAGTCAGCCGCCTGGCTTGGGAAACCAGGCGCCCAGCCGCCGCCATGCGAACCATCCGATCCGGGTCGTTCAAGCGGCCGGCCACTTCCTGGATGTACTGGTCGAGCGCCCCGTTGGCAAGCGTACGCACCGCCGCGGCCCGGACCAGCGGACTGTCGTGCCGCAACGCCGCCCGGCACCTTTGGATCGATTCGGGGCCCGGGTAGGCCGCCAACAGCTCGATGGCCGTGGCTCGGACGATGTCAGGGGTCCATTTGCGCTGCAGCAAGTCCTGCAGAAGTTTTTTTCCGGCCGGCTGATTTTGCCGGGCGGCATGAAAAGCGACACCATAATGGGTACCGCGCGACCATAGGTCGCCGGGCAGGGCAGCGGCCGGCCGAGGTCCCTTGCCATACCATTTTTCCACTGCGGCCGCCGCCCAGGCCGCCGTTTCCTTGGGCCCCGCATGGCAACCATTGCACGCATTGGGGGTGCCGATCCGCACGCTCAAATCGGGCCTCGGAATACGCAGGCTGTGGTCGCGGCGGTCGTCGATCTCCATGTAGGTGCGACTGGGCATGTGACAAGCGACACACTGGCTCGCCTTCGTCGCGCTCGGGTGGTGGTGGTGGGCGGGCGAGTCGTACTTGCCCGGCAGGTGGCATTGGCAGCACAGCCGGTTGCCGGAAAATTTCAACCGGAGCGAATGGGGATCGTGGCAATCGGTGCAGCGCACCCCTTCGTGGTACATCCGGCTTTGCAGGAAAGAACCATAGACGTACACTTCGTCCAGGATCTGCCCATCGGCTTGGTACAAACCGGGCTCGAGCAGGGCCGGTTCGAAATAATCGGTAAACGAGGTCCCTTGCAGGTCGCTACTGGCATGCCCGGCACGGACCTGGTGGTCGAGCGGCCGGCCGTCGCGGGCCAGGCCGCCAGCCGCATGATAGTCCGCATGAATTTGCGAACGGCGCGCGTGGCACGGCGCGCACGCTTCTGTTTGCCGCCGGTTGTCGGCCCCGGTGAGCCCAGCCAGCGCGTAGCCTCGCCGCCGATCCCAGAATAGCGAACGGCTGCGGGCCAACTGGACGTGCAAACTGCCCGGACCGTGGCACGCTTCGCAACTGACGTCGATCTCCTCGAATGTGGTATGGTACGTATTGGCCTTCAAGTCGTAGTTCTTCCGTACGTCGGTAGAATGGCATTCGGCGCACATCGTATTCCAGTTTTGGGCCAGGCCGGTCCAATGCAGTGGGTCCCCCGGTTCGAGCTTTTCATCCTTCACATCGGGCGGCGCAACGTAAAACCATTTTTTCTGCACCGTATCCAAGGAAACCCGTAACACCTGCACGCGGCCGTCGGGAAATTCCACCATGTATTGCTGCAGGGGTCTGACGCCAAAGGTGTATTTTATCTGGTAGTCGTGCAACTTGCCGTCGGGTCCTTCGGTGTTGACCCAATACTGGTCGGCCCGGCGAAACAGATGGGTGGTCACGCCAAACCGCCTAAATTTAGCATCGCTAAAGTCGCCCAGCACCGACTGTTCGGTAGCCTCCTCCATGGCCCGGTCATGATCCGAATCGGTCCACAGCTCAGTGGGTTCCTGATGACATTCAGCGCATGTCGGGCGTCCCACATAATGTGCGACCGCATCCTCGGGCAAGCCGAAATACCAATCGGCGCTGATCCCGCCAACCAGCAACAAACCCAAAAGAGACAAGACGACGGCACGCCGATAGGTTCGCATGAAGGAAATGGCCTGAAAGGTTAGCTGCTGCAAGATGGAGTAATAAAGAAAGGCCATTGTAGCGAATGCAGGGCGCCTAAGCGAGCTGTGAATCGAATGCCCAGAGAGGGCCGGTCACCTCGGCGGGCTTGCATCCGCATCGACCGCCAGCCGGACCGCGGCCAGCGGCTTGTCGAGTCCTTTGAGCATGGCCTCGAAAGGACCCACCAGGCGGGCTCCATGGATTCCACCGGACGCTTCCAGGCCAGCGGCCATTGCGGCCGGGAGGATGATTTGTCCCCCTTCGGAAGCGCCTTGCAGCCGGTTGGCGATGTTCACCGTTTGGCCAAAATAGTCGAGGATATGATTTGCGTTGACCAGGTAGGCAGCGCCTGCAAAAATCCCCACGCACAACCGCACACCCCGTGCTTCTTGCCGCTGTGCGGCAAAACGTCCATACGCGCGCTGCATGGCGATGGCCGCCTCCACCGCGGCCCGCTCGTCGGTGAACGCAGCCATGACCGCATCGCCCAGGGTCTTGACGACGGCGCCCTGATGGGCGTCGATGGCCGCTTCGAGCACGGCAAAATGCTCCTGCACGAAACGGTAGGCCTTGGCATCCCCCTGTCGCGTGTACATGGCCGTGCTGCCGGTTAGGTCGGTGAATAGCAATACCACGCGCGACGTTTTGACTCGCAACCCGGGCCGCAAGACTTCGGCGGAAAAAAACCGCCGAAACGAATCGAACGTACTCACATAATGGGCCGTGGTCGCGGCGCTGGCCCACGCCAGGTGCTCCAGCTTGAGATGGCGTTGCTCGTTCAAGATGTCGCCCACCTCCAGCGTGCCCCGCGGCGCCAGGACCAACTCGGCCGGCACGGCCTGCGCGCCGGCAGTGACCTGTTCGTTCGCGCTGCCCCCGTCCTTAACTTCAATACTGACCGAAGCGCCACCCCGGACAAACAGTCGATAGCGGCCCTCTTTCTCGGGTACCTGTAAGGCCACCGATCCCCCGGCTGGCAACACGGCCTGGGCGACGACATGCGGTGTGCGAAAGGGGCCGCCAATGCAGTAGGGCCGATCTTCCAACGGGCGGACACACTCGGTGGGCCGGAACGTGGCCTCGACCGCCCGATCGAAATCGACCTGGATGGTAATATCGCACAAGTGGCAATGCGCCTGCGGCTCCAGCTGCGAAAGGGTCGCAACCCGCGACGACAAGGTGCGGCAACTCGGACAAATAATATCCCAGGACAGCTCCAGCATGCCTGCCAAAACCGCCTGCAGGCAGACCGACACCAGGCGGCGCCGGTCGGCCCCCCAAGCGTCGGCCAGTTCGAAAGGACGTATCCGGCTGACCGCCACGTCCGGCGCCATGGCGATAAACTGGGCCAGCCGCCGGCCCAGGTCCACGTCGTCGCCCGGCTGCCGGCCGCCGGAGAGGTCATGCGAGTCGAGCGCCGCCAGCAGGGCCTGCCTGGTGCGCGCCAAGGCCGCGGGATTTACTGGGCAGGCGCTCGCATCGGCATAAGCCTCCCTGTTCCGTGCCAGGTTGCTATCCACACGGACGATTTCACGCACCAGCCGATTCGTAATCCGCGCCGTGCTGAGGTAAACAAACAGCCAGCACCACGCCGAGCGCGGTTCGACTTCCAGACGCTGCCGAACAGACGTTCCACCTGGCTTCTCACCGGCCGATCCGACTTCCGTCAATCGCCACTCAATCTTGTAACCGCGGGCCGGCCCATTGAGAAACTTGCGGGCAATCGAAAGATGCTCTGGCTGGTTCCATTCGAACGGCTGCTCATCGTATTCGAGCGTCAGGCCAGCCAGACGCGTCCTGATCCGGTAACGGGTGGCCTCCTGTTCGATCGGCTCACTCTCCAGCGGGTGATTGCCGATAGCCCGGTTCAGTTGGTGCGTATCGGCCAACGCGTTCCAAATGTCCTCGCGTGGACTTTGGCAACGAATTTTTCGGGTTGTGACAATGGGTCCCATGGGTCAGCTCTAACCTTTCCCGCTCCCGGCTATTTGCTCGCCGCCGTGGCGGCCAGGTCGACGCAGATAATCTCCTTATCGTTTCGCAGGTAGGCTTGCCTGTTCGCAAACGCCGGATGCGACCAGACCACATCGCGTCCCGCCATCGGGTTGGTTGGTTCCAGCAGGTGCGATCGGCTGATTTCCCGATAGCCTCGCGGTGTCAAGCTGGCAATGATAAGATCGCCTTTTTCATTCGCCAAAAAGAACCGGTCGCCATTTTTAATCAGAAAAGCATTCGCCCAGCGGTCGGTGCGGCTGTGCGGATCGCCGGTCGATCCGGTAGCTTCCAGATTCTCCCAGAGACGTTCGCCCGTATCGGCCCGTAGGCAGCGCAACTGGCCATAACTGCCCACACCGTAGATATAGCCATCCTGCAAAAAAGGCGTGCAGAGGATGGAATGCAGCTTATCTGTCTTCCGCTCGCTGTGGCTGTCGCCCTTCCAGAACAAACTGGCGGTGGGCTGCGTTGCATCGAGCCGCACCATCATTGGGCCGTTGTAGAATGAAGTGACAAACAGCAGGTTCCCCATTTTGCGCGGGGTTGGAATGGTCAGCCCGGACCGCACCTTGAAGGGAATGCTCCAATAGGATTGACCCGTTTCTGGATCCAGGCCATTGAGGGACTCGGGATGCCAAACAATCAATTGCCGTTTACCGCCGGCCTTATAAATCATCGGCGGACAATAGCCCGGTTCCATCGCGGACAGGGCGCGCCAGAGTTCTTTACCGCTGTCTTTGTCAAACGCCACGACCACGCTACCCGGGCCACCAACCACACAGATCAGGCGGTTCCCATCCAGCAGGGGACTCGCGGAAAAGCCCCACACGGGCGACTGGATGTGGTAGTCCTTTTTCAGCTCCCGGGACCAGAGCACCTTGCCAGTAGCCGCATCCAGGCAGAACAGATCTCCCTCGGCGCCGAGCGTATAAACTTTTCCGGCCGCGACAACCGGTGTGGTACGCGGCCCCGCCGGGTAACTGACGGTGTAGACACAATCGTACTCATGCTTCCAGAGAGTTTCCCCAGACGCAGCATCGAGGCAAACAATCCGCTCGGTGCCTGGAACTGTGCCGCGTTGGAAGGGATTGTCCGGATTGTGAACCCGTTGGGCAAGGCGCCGGTCCGTGACATACACGCGGCCGGCGGCAACCGCGGGCCCCGAGTAGCCACGGCCAATCGGAGTTCGCCAACGCACGGGCGGGCCCTGCGGAGGGAACTCTTGTACGATTCCCGTCTCGCGCCATACGCTGTCGCGTTGGGGGCCCAGCCATTGAGGCCAATCGTCGGCGGCCGCTAGCACCGGGAAGAAGGCGACATTCAACAGTACAATCCACTCACCGAACGAGGCGATTTTACACGGGAGGTGACAAGTCATCGGATCTTCTCCTCAGGAAGGCAGGGGCAACCTACGTGAGGATAATGCTTCTTGCGGTACGTGCAAGCGGCCTGGCGGCCTGGCCTGGAAAAGGGCGGAACTTCGCTTGCGCGTATTTAAGGACCATGCTAGAATGACCCCAGGTAGCCCAACCGTGCTCAGGTCCGGATGCAGCCAGGCGCCGGGCAGTCGGGCCGGATATCCCTGGATTGCGCCTCGAACAGGATTCCAGGAACTTGCGGAAACCGGGAGGGTTGATATCGCCATCGGGCCCATACAAGCAGGCCCGTAGCAGAAGGCCCTTTGTAGTAGGGTGGGGAAAATCGGGGCCTCACATTCGTGATGTCCAACCAGAATTCGGGGGAAATTGCCATGACATGCATTCATCTCAGAGAGCTCTATCAGCTCTGCCAGAGCGAACACTTGAAGCTGAGCAGTTCGGACCTGATCCACATCGTCTGCCAGCAATGCGACGAGCAGGAGGTATGCCCTTCGTTACTGACGGACCAGACCGGCCCCGGCAACGGGAAAAGCGAGGAGACTCCGGAGCATAAGGCTGTCCCGGACAGCTAGCCGGGGATCGGCAGGGAAGGCAGAGCGTGGAATCGAGCGACGGGGACGGGAACGACCTAGATTCCATCACCTAGATTCCATCGCCCAGCAAGTACGACATCCGCCTCGCTTCGGGGGGCGTATGGCCGGTTTCCTCGCCCTCTACCAATGCTTTGCGAATGCAGTCGACATGAACGTAGGTATCGGACTCCTCCTCGTAGATAAGAAACTTGTCGACCTTGCCACAGAACCAGCATCCGCGATCTACCTGGTCAGCCATCGCAAAACCTCCCGTTCTTGGGTCCTATTCGAGAATTTCTTGACAGTGTCCTTGATCGTGTCATTGTATTCAGCGGCCCTCGGCTTGACGACCATGCCGACTGTGACCTTTACCACCTTTGCGTTCACGGCCCGCGCGACGGTTACCAGATTTGCCAGCCGAATGCCGAACCGAGCGGCTCGAACTCTTGATCCTTGATTTGACATGAAAGTGGTGCTCAACACTTTTTTGCCCATGGACAGATCTTGGCTGATGGTAAAACTTCTCCCTGCCTCTGCTGGGGCTCTTCAGCACACGATGTTGAGCCTGTGGCCGAGCTGACTGTGCACCAGGTGACGGTGTCTTATGGCCGATTGCCTTATGGCCGGGCGAATGCTTGCCACCATGGTCTTGCAGGATCCATGGTTGATGGAACGGCTGGGACATCCGTTTCGAAACTTCCATCTGCCCGGGACCACGATTTTTTGTAGCGCTGGGCTGGGTTCGAACGGATTGCTCACGCGCCGATCCTCCCGTACGGAGGTGAGCCCGGGTGGTGCTTTTTTGCGTCCTGCCGGCATTGTTACGCGGATGCTTGTCATGAAGGCGGACATCGGTGTTGTGTTTATCACCCGCTACGATACCCACAACTTTGTTCCTGGCAATCGCGGAACTCCATGCCCTTCGGTTCGAATCGTATGCGATACGACCTGCCCCACGCTCTCGTTTTCCGACTTGAATTCGCGCTAATTTTCGATCCACTCCAGCTCGATGCTTGAATTGGGCCACTTCATTTGTGCTGAGGTGTCGCAGTTTTAATGCCTCGCGCTGCTGGCGGTCGAGCTGATCGATGGAAGACAAGACACCACGTTGCCCCGGACCATGGCCAGCGAGATGGTCTTTGCCACGGTTATGTCCGCTCCCATTGCGGCGACCGTTGTCGTTTTTGCCAACATGGTTGTGCCCGTGGTAGTGGGCCCAGAGCGGATCGAACCGCTTTGCGTGACTGTCACCGTAGTAACCCCACCGGTTGTGGCCGGCAGGTCCCCGGCCGTACAACCAGCGCGGCGTCGGGCCCATGCCATAGCCGTAGTAATAATGATTATGGTGGCCATGGACCAGCAAGCTAGCAATCAGCAGGCCCGTATTGACAATGCTGCGTGGACGGTATTGGGCCCGAACGTACCAGCCACCATATCCAGCCCGCCAAAAGACCGGTGCGTACAACAGACCCCGCTGCGCAAATGGATAGTCCCAATAACCGCTTACGTAGACGCTCCCCCGAGAGGTGTAGCAATAATGGTTGGGTACCCAAATCCAGTTTTGCAGGGTTTCGTACCAAAAGCCGGGTTGCCAATAATATTTACCGTTGGCATAACGCCAACAACCGGGAGTCCACAGGTAGTTCTCGCCTGGCGCCGGACTGGAAGGCCCTTGCTACAACGATTCTGGCGGCGTGGCCAGATACCGAATTTCGCGTGAGCCTTTTTCAGTCCAGTAACCGGGCGACCAGACAAAACCACCCTTTGTCTCCTGCCATTCGCCTGGAATCCATTCCCGCCCCGGAGGCGCGTCGCGCCAAAGACCGCTAACCCAGACAAAATTATCGACCTCTTCTTGAAACGCCCAATAGCCTGGGATCCACTGAATATTATTGCCCGCGGGGCGCTGGTCGGGTGGCAACTCGTTGATGGGCGGAGGTGGGCGTTTGGTCACCACCAGCGGAGTTGGCGGGTCAAGCGATAATAGTTCGGCAAACGCTTCATGGATCGGACCTTGCTCCAGGACTTCCGGTTGCGGAATGTCCGCATGCCCTGCGGTGGCAAACGCGGGCGGCGGTCCGGGGGATTGAGCATGCGCTGCTTGCCACGATTGGGCCACGAAGAGGCCAATCATACCGGCGAAGGTACAACAAAGGAAATGCTTTCTTGTCATCGCAAGCCATTCCACGGGGAGAAATTCCATGCTTGGCGGCCAACGTGCATTAAAAGTTGAGTGGATTTGTTCTATTTGGGCAAATTTACGGCGAAGCATGACATCCAGGTTAAGACGTTGAGAAGCATGCGCGGTGTTGTTCCAAAACGAACCATTCTGGACAGGCGGTCCTTTCAATCACTTGCTATTCCGCTAAGCCTTTTTACAACACACCAGGATCCACAAAACTTCGTGTTCCATACTACTGTGCAATCCTCGTGCCGAAATCTTGCACGGTCGTAAGGAACGTCTCCCTAGCACGGTTCAAAAGCACGGAACAGTTCGTAAATTCGATATCTATCGTGCTGCCTGGACGAGCAATCTTTTTTCTGCCGTGAGGCTGCCAGGTAGTATCTCAGTAGCCCTGTACTATCAATCCGTCGCAATGTTGCGACACCCTGTCGTCATTTTTACTAACGGCTTGATGCAATCAGCAATCGGTCGGCAGGCGATGGGAGGAAACGAATGTGAGGGTCGGGTGTCGGAACAGGTATCGGCGAGGTTTTTAAGGCTTCCCAAGAAACAAGGTTTAAGACTATAAAATGTGCTATCTGGCGGAGTAGCTCAGTTGGTTAGAGCAGCGGAATCATAAATGTAAAAAGGGGTTTCCATAAAACACTGGAACCCCCTTGTTTTATAGATTAAAACACACTTTTCGGACTCGCCAAAATGCCCCCAAAAAGGGCTATTTGTGACACCTTACGGGTGTCATGACACCCGCAGTTAGACCAGCGGACACTTGGAAAATAATGTGGCCAATTCGGAAAGATTTACCCTGCCGATGGGTGGGCGAAAGGGTGTCATGCAGGTGTCACAACACAAGGAAGTTAGACCAGCGGATCACCGGTGATGAGGGCTTGCTATGCGGGTGTCAGCGGGTGTCAGTTTCGATTGATATTTAGAGTCACATGAAAGTCGAGACATCGTAAACGTTTAATCTGATGTAACCCCAGCACGCGCGTCGAAGCACATGCTGGGGAATATCTCGAGACCTAGATCAGATACCTGCCTCGTCAAGAAGACGTTCGGCTCGGGCGATGTCAGCCATTCGTTGGCGATTAGTCCGGACCTTCGTTGTCGCCAACTCTCCGTCGACAGCTTTGGTAGTCCGCTCCACAAACCTGACAAACGCCTCGTGTGTTGTAAATCTTCGGCCACCCACCATGAAGCTTTCAAGCCGGACGCCACGGATGCCCTTTTGTCGCCAACGCCAGATTGTCGGGATAGCCACTTTTTCTCGGTGGGCTAGTTCGGTCATTGAAATACGCTGCTCAGAAAGTAAGTCCATCATTACAGTTCCTCCATAAAAAGGTTGATGAAAATCGTCTGTGATCAACCTAGTTGGAGTTAACGACAGTGGACAGGACGCGATCCCTTTCAATATCTTAAGATCTAAAATGCTGCTGTCGCAGCTTCATTAGTAAATACATCTCGCCCTGGTGACGAGCCTCATCATGCAATCCGTGAATGACACCACGAGTCAGGTTCCAGCGGTCATCGCTATTTGGCCCAATGTGGCTTAGGCGATCGGCATGCTCACTGAGCAAAGCGAGCATACAGTCCAATTGCGTGTGAAGATGGCGTACTAGTTCAGCGCGCTCCGGCCAGTCGCGTGTTTTAGCCACCGGATGGCAGTTCATTCCAAATTTCTCACTCCATTCAGGTGGCAGGTCGCTGACTCCACTAAGCGGTTCGATACAGAGACAATTCTGCGCCCAGATCGAATGACCAGCGTGCCAGGTAATATGGTTCGATGTACCGGGTGGTGCCCATAGGAGCCAATCTTCTGGGACCTCTTCCAACAGTTGCACCGTCGTACCACGCACCTATTTCGCAAATTCAGTGAGGTGTGACATTGGGATTTCTGTCGTTGATATGAGAAGAGGAATTAGGCAACGGCTTACCGCTGCTATTCGGCCAACACCTTGTTGATTGCTGCTACCACTTGCTTGGCCAGTACCCACGAGCCATCCGGTGTGAAATGCACGTTCGCCGGGCGTTGAATCTCTTCCAGCCTTTTGAGTGCGAATGCATACTGGTCGTCGATAGCAATGCCGTGCTCGTCCATCACCCTCTTTGCGACTGCATTGTATTTTGCGGAATCTCCGACCACACGACCTTTGGCTCCTGCGGGTACAGGAGTCGTCGATCGCCAAACCAGTTTGGCTCCAGTCTTCTTCAAACGAGCCACCAGCTTTTGCAGGTTGGCTTCGTACTCGTCGATGGGAACCTGCTGGTGGCTGCCCGGTGCCTGGGGATCAGCCAGGTTCTGCCCTTGAGATCCCATGTACTTTAGATCGTGCAGACCCCAGTTGAAGTGAATTACGTCCCATTTGCCTATGCCGAGCCATTGGTCGATTTCAGCAATCCCCTTTGTCGTAGGTCCGCAGTTAGTCAGTGGCCTGTGGACGTTGGCCTTGCCCTGCATCAGCTTGCGGACTGGCACAGTGTAACCAATCGATATCGAGTCACCGATCAACAGCACACGAGGCAGTCCTGGAACATCCTCGATTTTCGCCATCGCCGGATTCGGCTGCCGTTTCGGACGAGACTTTTTCTTCGGCGCGTCATCTGCATGGCCGTTGGTCGTTGTCAACATGATTGCTGTCAGGCAGATCGTGACAGTTCCGTTTGTGAATCGATTAATGGTCTGTTCTCCTGTTATGCGTCTTGTGCTTTTTCTTGGTGATTTACTGAATTGATCAAAAAGCATTGGAATTAGCAAGCCTATTGGACTTGTGCCATCCGAATGCGAACAATTCATGATCCGAACCAGATCATGTTCGGATCTGTCCTAAAGTGGCAGTTGCTCACTCCTGAATTATCTGGACAGTAATTGCCAGATTATCTGAACGGCAGGAGCAAAAAAGAAGAGGGGCATCCATGCCCCTTCATTCCCATGCCTGCGTGGCCCGTACAATCAGTGTTTGAACGAGGTCGGGTCGGCCTGAGAAGCCGAGTCAGCAGCAGCTGGCAGCAGCTCGGTCAAGAACTCGACCGCCTCGACAAAGTCACGTTTGGTGGCCAGCATCACGAAGTCGATCGCATTAAAATTCTCCTCGCATCGAAAGCAACGACACAAGTTGGTATTGGGATTGACTCCCGAAAGGGTTTC
>Ga0114931_10004641_pt1 | contig 17115 bp, 18 predicted proteins | sample 2SBtaG_FD_89579 | JGI IMG/M metagenome (GOLD analysis project Ga0114931, IMG submission 89579) | Deep subsurface microbial communities from Kolumbo volcano to uncover new lineages of life (NeLLi) - 2SBTROV14_V59a metaG | ecosystem: Environmental > Aquatic > Marine > Volcanic | place: Kolumbo...
CAGCGAACAAGAGCGGCGTCAGGTCATCTTGGCTTTTGCCAAGAATCTGGGTGCGACGCGCAAACAACTGCGGCGGGATAAGCGTGCATTCGCACGCTGGTTTGGCCATGATGCGCTTAGCGACCGTTACCAAAGGCGCCATTTGACTCTGGAACGGCAACTCAGTTTCAGATTGGAGTGTATGGCTAAGCTAGCCGCATTAGCATTGGCCGAGGACGGCGAATCGGTTGGCTACGAAAAGTTGTGGAGAAGACTGGATATGGAAGCGGTCGTCAAGCCTATTCTGAGCTATGACGGTGATCAACGTGTAACCACCGAGGCCTTCCATTGTTTAAGTACCGCGCTTATGGGAATGCCCAGAGAATTTCAGCAGAAAAGCGTGGGTGAAAGTACCTTGCAGTATATCTTTCGATCCGCGTTGCAGCCAACTCAACTCGTATGGATACAGTGTGAGGCATTGCAGTTATTGCAGAGTTTATCACCCGATTCATTGGAAAAGGCGTTACACAAGCGCTTAACTAATCCGCATGCGGACGAGGATATATTTTTCCGCCATCGCGCAGTAATTCTGTTGGGAAATAATTTAGCGGCATTACCCCAACTAGAGCATCTTGTCCGCGTGGTGTGTAACGATCCCAGCCCATACGTACGCCAGGCTGTGGCGGAGATTTTGCCCAAAGCCTCGTTCGATGTTATGCGTATTTATCTGCCTCCATTAGTCTTGGATGACACCGTCGTTCAGGTGCGAGCTGCCGGGCTGCTGACACTAAGTGAATTGATCTTGCGCGGAGAGTATTCAGGCTTTTCATTACAACTTCTGTTAGACAGTCTGACCCAAGAGTTGGATGAGTTCGTCCTCAGGGTCGCGTTGAAAACGTGTATTGATTGTTTCGAGGCGCTTTCGCAGCAAGGTCACAGCGAAAGGATTGGCGAATTTTATACGGCAGTCATGCCACCTATCGAAAAGTTGCATCAAAGAGCAGATTCACTGTCAGTGCGTCGGTGGGCCAGTCAGACTCGTGAAAAATTATGGTGTATGAATAATGATGAAGCCAGAAGCTGCTTTGCGGAAGTTCACGCGCTCATTGATCAAATGGGACCAGGCCAAACGCGTCGATTGTCCAAAAAGTTATATAAAGTTGATGATGCGATGCTTGGGCGCGTCATGTCCGTGGTGGCGCAGGATGATTTCGGCTGCGAGATAGAAAGCAGTTTATTTGGACGATATATAACCCGGGGACATGTATTTGGATTTCGTTTCTGGCGACTGATTCACGAGTTCCGTAATCCCTCTCCAGACAAAAGACAAGCGCATTCACATACTGTTGGTCGGCAATTCTATGGCCGCTTACGGGCGCCGTCCGCGATTGTGTCCGAACTCGCCGAAACCAAAGTGCCCGGCGAACCGCTTTTTATGTCTGACGAAGGCGGTTGGCGTGGATATATCCCGCTTGTCGACGAAGCACTTTCGGCGCTGCACGCCAGCTGGTTAGGTAAACCCGTCTATCTCTATCACAGCGAAGGCGTAACAGAACTCACACCGCCACGGTCTTGGGTTAGGCGGATGCGGGCGTGGATTCGCTTAACCCAAGAGTTTCGTCATTATGCACACTTACGCAACTGGAATGAGAATGGGCAGGAAACCCCCGACAGTTATTTACAAGCATTGAAAAAACTGGGCTTCAAAATTATTTTTCGAGGCCATGCTACCGATATCACACCGGTATCCGAGGACGCTGCGGTAAAACGGTTTTTTCCTGCAACCTTTGTTCTCCCCGATCCACAGATGTGGTCTGAATTTCAGGATTATTTTTTTTTAATTTACGAAAATTCTTTATATGAGTTGGGCGTTTTCCTGGCTGTTGGCAGTGTTTTTTTTGTCGGCCGACATATATATCAATACCGTAAAATCCAAGTGGCTCGCGCTAAAATTCCGCTCGTAGTCGGCGGGTGGGGTACCCGCGGTAAATCCGGAACGGAACGTATAAAAGCCGCGTTGTTGAATGCATTAGGTTTCGGCATCGTTTCCAAAACATCGGGCTGCGAAGCGATGTTTTTGCACGCGCACCCCTATGGCGATGTAAAAGAAATGTTTTTGTTCAGACCCTATGACAAAGCCACGATATGGGAACAGCATAATCTTGTGTGCCTGGCGGAACAGCTGGATTGCAAGGTGTTTTTATGGGAGTGCATGGGCTTGACGCCGTCTTACGTGGAGCTGTTGCAACGGCAGTGGATGCGTGACGATATCGCGACTATAACCAATACCTATCCAGATCACGAAGATTTACAAGGCCCGGCCGGGATCAATATTCCACAGGTCATGACAAATTTTATTCCGCGTCAATCGACATTGCTGACCAGTGAAGAGCAAATGTACCATATACTGGAGACCGCCGCCCGTGAGTTGGGTACTGATATTCATGCGGTCGACTGGCTACAGTCGGGACTATTGTCTCCAGACGTACTCGAGCGATTTCCTTATGACGAGCACCCCTTCAATATAGCCTTGGTTTTGAAGATGGCCGATGAACTGGAGATACCCAGAGATTATGCATTGAAAGAAATGGCGGATCGCGTTGTCGCCGATCTGGGTGTATTAAAAACCTATCCCTGTGCACCTTGGCGCAGCAGACGGTTGGAATTTGTGAACGGCATGTCCGCTAACGAACGCTTTGGTTGTCTAGGTAATTGGACGCGTTTAAATTTCGCTAAAGCAGATCCCAATAAAGAACCGGGTACCTGGATAACTTTAGTGATCAACAATCGAGCTGATCGAGTATCGCGCTCCAGGGTGTTTGGCAGTATAGTAGCCAAGGATATCAATTTTGACCGCTGCATCTTGATTGGCAATAATTTGGCCGGGTTTAAAGGCTATATTCGAGAGGCGTGGGCCGAGTGGGTGAGCGAGGTGAATTTGACCGGGGAGAGCAGCGATACGCCGGAATCAATTTTGTTGGCCATGGCCAAACGTTTTCGCGTGCCTTATAGTGAGGCTATGGTTAAAGCGCGTTTAGAAGTGATGTTAACGCCGCTCTGTAACTCAGACGAGCGAGATAAAATAACCGCTATTTGGCAGCAACCTGAACAGATTGAGCAATGTCTGGGTCAATCCGAAATAGGTTGTCGGGTAGAGATTATCCGGTTTCTGCGTGATGCTATTCAGCTGCTGCAAATATATCAGAGTTTTGCCAAAAAGCTTGAAGTCGCTAACAACAATGTTTCGGAAGTACTCAATGAAGAATTTCGCGAATTGTTAGGGCTGTGGTTCGAACAAAAACTGTTCACGGTAGAAGATTATTACGCGACAGGTGACAAAGTTATTGAATATATTTGTGACCAAACCCCGCCGGGTTTTTATAATAGAATTATTGGAATGCAGAATATCAAAGGTACAGGGCTTGATTTTGTCTACCGTTGGCAAGCCTGGGAAACCTGTTACGAAGCATGTGAACAGTTGGCGAGCCCGAATGTTCAAACCGCCGACAAAGGATTGCGTGCTTTAGTTTCGTTCCAGGAATACGGTGTGGTGTGCGAAGAAACCGTCCGTGAAACCGTGTCTATCGTACGTGCAAGAGCGTTCGCGCAAAACGAGCGCTACCAGGCGGAGCTAAAGCTAATCATGAATAATCTGGCAGCCGCATTGAAAAAAGTACGGGCGCAGATGACAGCCGTGCAAAGTGATAACAAATTATCGAAACTTGTTGAATTTCTGGAAGCCTTCCTGGATGCGGGCGATGCGGTCAAGCGCAGAAAAAAGGCCAACCAAATATACCAGGATTTAGCCGCGGAGCGAATCAGTCACGATCGTGCAGTGCTGGAATTACAGGTACTCAACAAACGCCAAAAAGGCGGCTGGTTGACAGCTAGGTTTCGAAAATCTTTTAACTGAGGGAAAGTTAACTGAACCGGGGTGGAAGACTGGTGCTCCGCCAATCTTGTTACAGTTGGGATTTAGATTGTATTCTTGTTGTACTAGATATGGTTCTTAATGATGAAAAAGAAGATCCAGATAAAGAAGATGTAAGGTACTTAAAGTTGAAGGAGTTATACGTTCATCTCAAGAATGAGTACAAAAAAACATACGGCAGATGAAAAATCGGCTAATAAAAAAATCAAGCGGCGTTAGGGTTGTCAAATCTGATCGTAGTGTCCACCGATAGCGAAAATGTAAATGTATTCATCGTCAAATTTATACACTACCCGGTCTTTTTGGCTAAGGCGTCGAGACCAAAGGCCGGAGAGATTATGCTTCAAAGGTTCGGGCTTACCTATTCCCGAGCTCGGGTCGCCACGAAGCATTTCTTTCAAAGTTTTACACAGTGTTTTGTGTAGCTTTTTATCGCGTTGTCGCAATTCTTCGTAAGCGGCCCATGTATTACCTTCAAATACCAGTGATCTCATCCATTTCCTCAGCCGAAGGTCGGTATCCAGTACCTTTTTTGTGCGTTTGCAAAGAAGCCGCAATCTGTCGCATTAACTCACTGTTCTGCAGTACAAATAGCGTTTCTTGCTGACGTTCCCAGTCCTCGGCACTCAATACCACGAAATCGTCACCCGCGCGACGCGTTACCTTCAGTGGTAGATGCCTATTAACTACCTGTTCTACTAATTGTTTTAAATTATCTCTGAACTTGTTAACGCTTACGCTATCCATTAGTTGGCACACTAGTTGTACGGTAATACCGTACAATATAGACAAGAAACCCTAACAAGGCAAATGTACTCGGAAGTTAAACAGCGGATGGGGTCAGAGGAGGCCGGCGGCCTCCGTCTGCCTACAGAACCGTGCGTACGAGTCCGTACACGGCTCCTCACGCAAGTCGTATCCATTGAGAAAAGTCAAACCAATGCGCCATTTGGCAGTTAGATCGTATTGCCTGGCCTTTCAAGTTTACAAACCAACTCACAGGATAAGCTCTCGTCAGCGCTCGCGCGTTGGAAAGTGCCCACCGTTTGTTGTTTGAAAAGACTGCTTTAGAGGCTTGTTTTCAAGGTGCCCCCCCTTGTGTCAGGCTAGTTGTCGGTGTGCCAAGAAGGCGCAGCGAAGGATGTAGCTGTGCCATGCTGCACTAGTGATGAGGGTAGGCCCCTCGGTGTCGCCGATTAGGCGGAGATACCAAACCGCCCGGAGCTGCATTTTTATTCCAACAGGTGGTCCACCAATTCTTGACGAAGCTTTGGATAGAAACAGAATGATCCATCACCTTCCTTCGGAATAGGTGGTCACGTTCGGGCGGAATAAGCATGATTCCACAGCGGTCAAAAAGATACCCGCTTAACGGATGGGTGAAGCTAAGATTTTTTGTTCCCCTGCGAAACCAATATCTTGCACCCTGTTATCCGTACATTATAGCTGTGGAGCAGCGTTAAAACTTTTCGTTATTTTCTAAGCGAAGATTATTAATCTTTTTTACCCCGAGTGCTCTCAGTAGCAATTTTCGACAATAACGCAACAATGGATACAATATACGGGAAAGGATTTTCGATTTAAAAATAAAGTAGTTGAAGCGATTGAAAAAATTCGATCGGCTGCTAATCATTGCCAGCACATGAATGGCATCGGTACCGTAATAGAGAGTATCATCCATTTTGAGCACCATCCCTTGATCGATATCCAACCCTTCGTTAGTAATCTTTTTCATTGCGTCGCTATCCTGGCGAGCATCAATTAATTTCAGTTGTCCGATCGAATCACGTATTCGTACCCAACGACAATAGCAATCACAAAGCGGGCATTGCCTATCATAGATTAGTAAAATGGATTGTTTCTGCGTTTCTTTCATAGGTAGCGTTTGTCGTAAGATCTTACATTCCCCAGATTTAGCCTGTATTTCTAAGCAAAATGACCATTCCTTGCTTGATCTTTGTTCCCGCAAGGAATTTTCTTCCCTTGGAAAGACAGTCCGTATTCCGCTCGGTCAGAATATTCCTTGTAAAAACAAATCTCTGCGCGATCATCTTGCTCTTTGCTGAGAAATGTGAATCGGCTGTGGCGGTAGGAAAACATGAACTTATTCTACATCATAACCACACTTAATTAGAGTTGATATCGCACCTAAAGTGCTGATCGGGTAACCTGAAGGAGTACTAGACTAAATATCCCATTTGACAGTAATGACCAATAAACGTCAGCAACATAACCAATATCAACAATCGACCTTTGATCAGCGCGTTTACGAATTTTGCGAGACGATTCCCGTAGACATTCAACAACGTATGAAGCGGATCGTTGCAGTCGCTGACTTGCTTGAGACTGACCGCATATTGGATGTAGGAACCGGAACGGGGTGTTGATTCCTTATTTTCGAATGGCTGGTGTGGATCAAATTGTTGCCTGCGATATCAGTGAAGTGATGCTTGTTGAGGCAAGGCGCCGCAATGCGGAAGTTGAATACTGGCGAGGTGACGTCGTCGATCTTCCCAGGGAATTGGGCTCATTTGATGCTGTATTCTGTAACGCGATGTTCGGCAATGTGTGCGATCAACGGCAAACATTGGAAAGTGTGGCCGCACGTTTGACACAAAAAGGCCGTGTCATTATCAGTCATCCCATGGGCTCTTCGTTTCAAATACAACTGCATCGGGAACATCACCAGTTGGTTCCACACCAACTACCGAATAGAAAAAAGTTAAATAAATTAGTAGATGGCTTGTCGTTTCAAGTTAGCTATTTTCAAGATTGCGAGCAGCTATACATTGCTTGTTTAACAATCGCCTGACGTGATTAATAATTTCCAACATCGGAAGTAATTACTCAGCTTACCCTCTGGTGAGCAATTTGGGCTTATCAAGCAGAATCCATTCAAAACGGGTATATTGACAAGCTCGTCATGCAAAGCGTACTGAAACGAGAGGAGTTGGATTGCGGCACGTGATAGAGAAAGGCCGACAGCAGCACGTTTCAGCATCATTTACCTCTGATAGCATACTAACAATGACACAATCGATAGGACCGTCCATACGCCAACAATGGCGCCGGCTATCCGCGACCGCAGCCGGCCGGTGGTTATTCAGCCGGTTGCTGGGTTGGTATGTACCCTATACCGGCTCCTTAGGTGCGACCATTAATATTTTAGAACCGGGCCGTTGTGTAATCAGCTTGAGCGATCGCAGAAAAGTCCGCAATCATTTAACTCCATACACGACATCGCACTCTGTAACCTCGGTGAGATGGTTACCGGGATGGCCTTGAATAATAGTCTGCCGAACCATGCCCGGAGTATTCTAACGGGGTTTTCGATTGACTACCTTAAAAAAGCGCGTGGACAGTTGGTCGCCGAATGTCATTGTATGATTCCACCAGACAATGCAAAACACGAATATGTATTGGACTGCGCCATTTGTGATCAATCCGGCGATACCGTGGCTACTGTAAAAGCACATTGGCTGGTAGGTCCCGATAATATTCCTACGTTGATGGAGTGCGAGGATAAAAATGATGCCGAAAGCGACTGAATTTACCGCAGCTGTCGGTATTGAGGTACCGTTGATCTGCGGCGCCATGTATCCGTGTTCCAATCCTGAACTGGTCGCCGCGGTTTCTGCAGCCGGTGGAATCGGTATCGTCCAGCCCTTGAGTTTGAGCTATGTTCACGGCTACGAATTTCGTGCAGGCTTGCGCTATATTCGCAGCCTGACGGACAAGCCCATCGGGGTTAATCTGATAATCGAAAAAAGCTCGAAGAAGTATCTGCAACGCGTTCATCAATGGCTGGATATCGCGTTGGAAGAGCAGATCAGTTTTTTTGTGACAGCATTAGGCAACCCGAATTGGGTGGTAGAACAAGCCAGAAATGCTGGTGCTACCGTGTATCACGATGTAACAGAGCGAAAATGGGCGAATAAAGCCTTGGATGCCGGGGTTGACGGTTTTATCTGCGTGAACAACCGTGCCGGTGGCCATGCTGGCAAGCTATCGCCAAAACAACTTCTCGATCAATTGCTGGTGTTTGAAAAACCGTTGATCTGCGCCGGTGGAATTGGGATACCCGCAGACTATGCCGAGGTATTGGCGATGGGCTATGCAGGCGTGCAACTGGGCACGCGTTTTATTGCCAGCGTCGAATGCACCGCGCATAGCGATTACAAATCGGCAATTCTCCAAGCGCAAGAAAAGGATATCGTGTTGACGGAAAAGATATCCGGTGTGCCGGTGTCGGTGATCAAAACCCCTTATGTTGAAAAAGTTGGTACCAAGGCAGGCCCGATCGCCAAATGGTTATTGCGCGGTAATAAAACAAAACATTTGATGCGCACTTTTTATTCACTACAATCCATCTGGACGTTGAAACGCGCATCCTTACAGGGTATCAGTTACCGAGATTTTTTCCAGGCGGGTAAAAGTGTTCAGGGTATACGGGAAATCAAGCGCGCCGGTGACATTGTACGTGAGTTTGACGCAGCAATGCCGGATATGCCACCGCAAAATTAGAGATTCCGCTAATACCTTTCGATTGCATCGATGATTTGATTGTTAATCTGGGTGCGGTGCGATGATCGCACCGGGAAACTTTGTTCGACATGGATAAACCGATGACTCGATTGCACTGCATTGTTCGTGCACGCATCTACGGAATTGTTACTAAAGCGTCCAGTCGTGTTGGTCGTCCCCCCCAAACTGCGGGTGTCTTCCCCATAGATGCAGGCATTGGCCACGCCAGCTTGGTTGATTTCGCTGGCTAAACTATCGATGAAATAATGGTTATTCGAAGCGCTATAGTATTTCAGTCCTTCGCTCAGATTTACCAAGTTGTTGTTGCTGGTTTGGCATTGAGTTTGTAGTTTCTTAAGGCTGGTAGCGCCAAATCCGTGCAGTTGGATAACCAAGATTTGGGGGTTGGACTCGATTAAACGTTGATGAGCGATGTAATACGAATGATTGGTATTGTGGACCGCGTCGCTGGCGAAATATTTGCCGCTGCATGCATTGCTTAGAGTTGAACTATTGCGCATTGAGCCGGCGATGAACAGAAAGCCGGCCAGGCTATCCAGATAAAGTTCAATTGCTTGTAATTCTGTGTACAAATCCGATTGAGGGTGGGGTGCTTGTATCGCGACAGGTTTAGCGGAGGATTTGATGACGTAGACTCCCGCGCCTTTGTAATTCGCTGAACCCGGCTTGGTTTTTTCCAGCAGAATGTAGTGGGTTTCAATCGGTGTACGGCTGGTATCGACGAACTGGATAATTTTAAGGCCAATAGAACCACCCAGGCGATGAGCGCTTTTGAAATCCGATGTTAGATACGCTTCGAATACAGTGCCAAATGCAGCTAGATATTCAGCGGATGGGACGATCCAACTTCGGTCCGCTTTTTTGCCATAATCGAAGGCCTTTAAATAATGTTCCAGATTACCTTCTTGATGAGCGTACGATCCTGCGATGCTATTACATGATAGGGCGATGCAGTTAATCAGAGTAAAAATTCTCAAGCCACCGGTTAGCGTGTTTGTGCCGTTTTGAGGTCTGTTCATGTGAGTCACTTAGTTAATCTGAAACGCAGTCAATTCAGTATAGGTTAATTTAGCTGAGTTCAGACTATATCTAACGGGTTTGTTGTATGATCCATCGACAGGATTTACTGATCACGGGATTTTTGACGCTATGCCCAAACCAATTACGCCACTATTGACCGCAGACACGATTATCGAGCTGATTGACCGACCGGAGCGGCCTATCGTCCTGATTGACCGGCTGAATCCGCCTTTGGGTTGGGCGATTCCGGGTGGTTTTGTCGATGTTGGCGAAACGCTGGAGCGTGCCGCGGTTCGGGAGGCACTGGAGGAAACCGGCCTCAACGTGAGCTTGTCAGCGCTGCTCGGAATTTATTCGGATCCATCGCGTGATTCTCGGGGACATACGGTGACCGCGGTTTATATTGCCCAAGCCAGTGGTGTCCCGACAGCCATAGATGATGCCAAAGATGTTCGAGTGGTTTGTATAGATCAGATAAATCAAAACTTAGCTTTTGATCACCAATTGGTATTGGATGATTATAAACGCTTTCGATGCGGTGGGGGTGTCGCACCATTGAGAGTGGGTGACGTGTCGCGCTGAGTTGTCTTTTGCCGAGTGACTGGAATGGAGTTGCGGCGTAAATAGCTCATGGTTGCACTCTTTAATTAAACTTGGCATGATGCAAAAATTTTGTAACTTAAAAATTGTTCGGAGGGAAAATGAAGAAACTAAGTGTATCGGTTATTTGTTGTTTTTTGGTGGGTTGGGTTTCGCTGGCGACAGCTCACGGGCCGGTTCGACAGAAAGTCGTTGAAAAGATAGATATTGATGCGACTCCGGCCGAGGTTTGGGCAAAACTTAAAAATTTCGGCGACATGTACTGGTTACCGCCGGTTAAGAGTGTGGCGGTGGAGAATTTGCCGGATAGCGACGGTAAATGCGAAGAGAATTCTAAGAATGAGTGGGTTTGGGTGGCTAAGGGCCAACATTATGATGACCTGAATCTGCCACAATGTGCAAGTCGAAAATTGACGTTAGAAGGTGGTGGTACGATTGACGAAAGGATAAAGAGGTACAGTGACACGAAACGGATATACAGTTACAAAATTGTGGATATGAGCACGGTTGGGACAATCAAATACTCCGGGGAAAATGTGGAAATCAAAATTATCCCAGTCAATGACTATTCCGCGACTATTCTGGTCAAGGACAACAAGAAAGGGGGATCCGAGGTAACCTGGAAGAGTGGTTTTTACCGCGGCTATATGAATAACAACCCGCCACCGGAGCTAACTGAAGAAGTTGCCGTTAAGGCGGTTACGAGTTTGTTCAAATCAGGTCTAGGCAATCTTAAAAAAGTTGTTGAATGTAAATAAAATATTGCAAGTGCGCTGGGTCGACTATTCAATGTGTAAAACTGCCCTGTTTTTGTCCATTGTCATAATTACCAACTCAGGGCCGATCACAGCCGCCCCCTACGCTTATATTACAAATCAGGGCGATGATACGGTTTCGGTGATTGATACCGAGAGCGGGGTCGTGAAGCAAATCATAACGGTTGGTTCAAAACCCGCGGGTATCGCGGTAACGAATGATGGTAGCCGGGTATTTGTAACCAATCCACAAAGCAAAAATCTTTCGATTATCGACGGGGCTACGCTCAACCTCATTAAAACGGTGCCCTTGGGTGAAGTTTTGGTCGGTATCGCGGTTGAGCCATCTGGAAAGCGGGTTTATCTGTCTGACTGGTATAATGATCAAGTGCTGGTTTTCGATACCGATGCCTTGAAGATTGCAGCGCGCATCCCGGTGGGTAAGTCACCCGCCGGCATTGTGGTAAGCGGCGATGGCCAGCGAATTTATGTTGCCAACCGAGACAGTAATTCGGTTTCAATTATCCATGGGTCCAGCCTGGCAGTGGTTGGCGAGATTCAGGTGGGCTCACACCCCTTTGGCATCGCTGTTGATAGCGCCAAGCGACGTCTTTATACCGCTAATGTGGAGAGTAATGATGTATCGGTGGTCGATCTGCCGACTAGGAAAACTGTCGCAACACTACGCACCGGTGAAAGGCCTTATGCAGTTGCTCTCGTATTGAATGAGCGTCGTTTGATTGTCACTAACCAATATGATAATTCTGTAAGCGTGATTAATACCCGAACATTGAAATTGATCGACACCATTGAGGTTGGTGAATACCCCGAAGGTGTTGCAACCCATCCGGATGATCGGCATGTATATGTTGCCAACTGGTTCAGTAATGATGTTTCAGTATTGGATGCCAAAACCCTTAAGATTGTGAAAACTATCGACACGGGTGAGGGAAGTCGTGCATTCGGTCAGTTTATGCAAGCCAAGTATTAGTGGACGTTGATTTAACTGTGCTGCGCAACTTGCTGGTGGCGATCGAATCTGAAATGAGTCATCTGGATTATTGGGAAACCAGTACGCCGGATTCGCGCGCGTTGAACAGCACTTTGCCGTTTTGTTGCGATACCCTGAAATTTAGTCAATGGATGCAATTTGTTTTGCTAAAGCGTATGTATATTGCCGTGGAAAATCAGCATACATTGCCGGCTTCGTGTAATATTTCGCCTTATGCCGAAGAAGTATTCAAAACTTTGGACGAAGATACCAGTCGATTATTAGTGCTGATCCGTGACTTGGATGCGCTATTCTCGAATGAGAGTTCCGCATAGCTTGTTGGTGGCTTCGAACCGGTGTATTTTCAATAATCAGTGTTAAATGCCTAATTAGGGAGTAACTATGGCTTCAGATGTAGAAGATTTGACCGTCGATTACACCGATGGCGACATTCAAACTGTCAAACAGTTGGACAAACAAATACTGACACGTGGTGCTTGGGCGACCGTTATTTTCCGCTATCAGGATTGGGACAGGCGCAAGGAAGAATACGGTCCGGACCGGTACACTATCCGCCGTTACCAAAAACGTAACGGCGAATATCAGCAAAAATCAAAATTCAATATTTCCAGTCGCGACCAAGCCGAAAAAGTTATTGCCGCGCTGCAAACTTGGGTTAAAGAATAATCCATGTTCGGTTGCGCGACGCCAAAGAAGCGAATAATGTGGATGTTGCTATTCTTCGTTATTGTGGTTACGGCATGCTCAACGGACAAAAAGAAAACAACGATGGATAACATTCTCCGCGCCTACGAGCAATCGATTCGTTGGAATGCTTTTGTTCATGCGCAAGCCTTACAAAAAAAAATCACTGGGCCAATCCATGAAGAGCTTAGTGAAATCAAGGTTATTTCCTACAAAGTAATCAAACAGGAAATCAGCGACGATTTTACTCGACTCGATCAAATGGTTGAGATTAGGTTTTACCACCAGCAGCAGGGTAAAGAAATTAAACTCATCGACGAACAAACGTGGCTTTACGACGATGATCTAGAAATTTGGCAGCTGGATGGTGGCCTGCCGGATTTCAATTCAGCCATTCAATAACATAATCTTGCAGGTCATTGGCATCGCTTTCCGGTGTCGCGTAACTCCGTACTGATACGCCGGCCTCGTGTACTGAATCGAATGTTCCAGTGATCAGCGGGTGCCAGGAGGGTAGGTCTTTGCCTTCCGCAAGTCGCCGGTAAGCGCAGGTCTCGGGAAGCCAATCGTACTGTACGAACGTTTCTGACTTGATGTCTATACAATTGGGTACCAGCTGGGTACGTTGCTGATATTGCGTGCAACGGCAGGTTTTTGCGTCGATTAGATCGCATACAACGCTAGTGAAGAAAATTTTACCCGTATCTTCGTCTTCAAGTTTGTTTAGACAACATTTACCGCAACTATCACAAAGCGATTCCCACTCATGTTGATCCATCTCAGTGAGATTTTTACGCTGCCAAAAAGGGGTAGAATTCATGGGTCGATTACACTGAATTTCTGCAATTAAGCAGGGATTTTAAAAATACCGGTAACTGCTCAGCTTACCCTCAAATTTAGTCGAGTACTACTGTACATGAGCATTTTTACTGCACGCATCCATGCGTTCCGCCCTTGGGCCAGCCTGTGGCTGTTCAAAAATGCTCCCGGCATTTTTGTGACGCTGTAATCGGGTAAATTTGAGGGTAAGCTGAGCAGTTACGAGATTCTTTCCATAATGTAGCACAGACAGTCTTAGCGGATAACCTTTTCATCCAAGGTCAGCATCGAAGGCATCACGTTTTTACGCATAACCAATTCGTTCTGTTCAATTCCAAAATAATCTGTGGTTTTATCCTCGCCCCACTCATCAAGAGCCACTACCGGTAGTGTTGGATAATTTTTCAGCTGACCTATTGCTGTTCCGGCCGGTACTTCAGTGAAATTCATGCGCTCCAGATCTCCATCCAACAGCAGGTCGCACGCTTGATTATCAAAGCTAAAATTTACTTCCGTAGGAATGGTGACCTGAGCGACAGTATGGAATAGGTCGATATCGCCGACGGGTACGGGGTGGTCGGGAAGTTCAGATAGGTGAAGACATGCCTCCAGAAAATTTTGCGCGTGTTGGATGCCGTATTTTTGTCCGGGTTTCCCGCATTCCAATGTCACAGCGGGGCAATGCTCCGCGAATGCCGCCGATTGGACGCCTTTAGGACGTATAAAATAAACAATCAGCCGGCCAAACAAATTTGCTAAGTGAATAAATCGGTTATCCAATTTATTGATGCAGGCGTAATGGGGATTAATCCCGGTATTGTTATGAATATCGACGCTTAAAACGACATCGCGGCGAGTCATTTCATCGACGACTTGTTGCATGAGTTGTGTTTCAGCACAATAGGGGTACTCGGTACCCGGCCATATACGGTTGTAATCCGGTTGATTTACCAAATGACGAACGCCTGTTCTAGCCGCCAAGACATTACCGACAAATATTGAAATCGAGCGCGGAAGCTCGGAACCGAAGTGTTTCTTGAGCAAACCTTGAACGGCCATCAATCCAGTCGGTTCGTTACCGTGCTGGAGTACCGAAAAGAATAACGGGCGCAGGTCCCGGCCTTTTATGTGAATCAGCGTTGGCTGGGGCAACAGTTGGTAAAGCTTGTCTGGCGTTGATTCCAAAAAGCCAAGAGGTAAGGAATTGAGTTGCCTTAACTCTTCAGAATCTAGCATACTGGCCACTCGTGTACGGGAAATCCTGACCATTGGTTTGCCAGATAAGAACGTGTCATGGCGCAAAAATCGGCTGCGTGTTCTTGGAAATAACTTCGCTGCCATTGTGCGCCGTTCTGTTCGCATTCAGCGCGTTTACGAAGAATGCCCAAATAAGTTTCGGCGGATGAGCTCGCAATGCCCAGTTCATGTAGACCTTGATATGCGTTAGGGATCAGCGTGTTGAGCATTAAGTCTTTGATGCGGTGTTTTTCTTGATCCAGCCAGGTAACAGTTGCTTCCATGCCATAACGTGCAGCGTGGTAAAAATTATCTTTGGCAATATGGAACGGTAAGCGTGGCTCCTGACCATTGAATCTTGCATACAAATACCCGACAATGCCGTAAAAAAAAGCTGCATTGGCAAGCATGTCCTGTACTGTAGGTCCTGCGGGGATAACACGATGTTCGATACGTACATGAGGCGTGCAGTCTGCGTCGAATCCCACCAGCGGCCGGTTCCAGCGCCAAATTGTACCGTTGTGCAGCCGCAGGTAATCGAAATCATCATCGCCTGAATTGAAGTGCATCGGCAATAACACTGGAAAGTGCTCCAGGTTTTCAGTAAAGCATTCCATGATCGATTTTCGTGCATAACCGGAACCAAAACTCACTCTGCGTAAGGGGCCATGCGATGCATCACGATAGCCGCCAATTTCAATGGATTGTTCAAAAAGCGGAATTCGGGTTTCGGCCCACAGATTTTTTCCGAATAAAAACGGCGCATTTGCTGAAATCGCGACGCACGGGGCGGATGCGATAATCGATGCATTGTAAAAATGATGCGCTAATTGAAGCGGTGATTGTAGATGTATCTGAAACGATGTGGCTGCCGATTCCATCATTACATCGTGGTGGTCAAGTTTAAGAGTTTCCAAACCGCAGATTTCAAGATGGATGGGTTTACCGCGCGCTCTAAGAATCTGCTTGTTGAGTGCACGATAACGATTCATATCGGACATATTGGAAAGATTCAGCGCTGATTGTGTCAGCGTAGGCAGGGTGCCGATCATGATGAGATGCAGGCCCATATTTTCGGCAATGTTTTGGGCTTTTCCGCAGATCCTTTCTAAATCATTGTACAGCTGGGTAAATACTGAATCGTGTAGTTCCAATGGGTGATTGTTCAATTCAACGTTGAATTTCGCCAATTCCGCAGAGGCAAGCGGGTCGGCCAATGATTGCAGAAATTGCGCGTTCATGGGTGCCGGTTGCATAGTCTGGTCAACCAACCAGGTTTCTATTTCGAATCCGGCAACCGGTTTGTTGTGCGACAAGTGGTCATTTTTTATTAGGTCTTTTAGTAAATTAGTTTCATCTTCAAGGTGGTCATAAAAGCGGTTGAAATCGCGCTTGGAAAATAAAGCCTTATCGATCTCTTGCCCCATACGCTTTCCCCTATAAAACGTTCAATCAATGGTGTGTCGTGGCAATGGGTTTTATAGCATTCCAAACGGGGTCTATATCGTTTGGGAGATCTTGCAATCGACCCAATTCTATCCATCGATTTTCCGGACTGTGAAAATCAGATCCCACCGAACCCAGTAATTCGAATTGCCTGGCTAAGCGGGCGGCGTTTAGGACATCATTGTCGTTGCTACTACCGCAAACAACTTCTATGGCTCGTCCTCCGGCGAGTTTATAGTCTTGTAACATGCTGCGCATACGCGTCGCAGTGATTTTGTACCGTAAAGGGTGAGCTAATACCGCAATGCCTCCCGCATCGCGTATCCATTCGATGGCTTCTTTCATGTCAGGCCATTGGGTTGCAACAAATCCCGGCTTTCCCCGTAGAAGGTAGCGGTCGAAAGCCTTCTGCATTCCAGTTGCGTAGTTCTGGTTGACTAAGTGTTGAGCGAAATGAGTACGCGTGACCGTGCCCTTACCGGCAATGTTTTTGGCGCCTTCATAACATCCGGGGATGCCTTTTTTTTGTAATCGTGCTCCTATAGCTTGAGCCCTTAACTCGCGCATCTTTTGAATGATTTGCATGCCTTGTTTTAATTTCGCATTGTTTGGATCTATATCCAAGCCCACCACATGAAAGCATTGGCCTCGCCAACTCACCGATAATTCAATGCCAGGAATCAAATGAAGGCCAATTTTTTCAGCTTCTGAATGCGCTTCGATTAATCCCGCGACTGTATCGTGATCAGTTAATGACAGGCACGTTACACCGTTTTCGTGGGCCCGCGTTACGACTTCCGCAGGGGGCAATCGGCCATCCGAGGCGGTGGAATGACAGTGGAAGTCGAATCGGGCGGTTGTGGATGTGTCGGTCATGAATTTAAGTCCGGTCGAATTGTAATATGAAGATCTTCATGTGGTGGTGAACCAATCAGGTATTTATGCTGCATGCGGTTGATGCCTTAAGTTGTCTTTCAGCAATTATTCAGCGTTTTTGCCTTTTAAAACGCAGGTGTTTGATTTATCAGGACGCGTGAATACGTCCTTGTATGCTCTGCTGCATCCTTGTTGCAGAAGCCTGACAAATC
>Ga0114931_10004642_pt1 | contig 17113 bp, 16 predicted proteins | sample 2SBtaG_FD_89579 | JGI IMG/M metagenome (GOLD analysis project Ga0114931, IMG submission 89579) | Deep subsurface microbial communities from Kolumbo volcano to uncover new lineages of life (NeLLi) - 2SBTROV14_V59a metaG | ecosystem: Environmental > Aquatic > Marine > Volcanic | place: Kolumbo...
CCCGAGCAGGAGCTCGGCCCGACGTTGCGGAGCATCCGGTACTTCGAGCCCATCGACGAGCCGGATGCCAGCTTCGAGTCCTTCCAGGAGCACCTGTGATGCCCGATCGAGAGACCTCCTGATGCGCGACGTCGCCGTCGTCTCCTTCGCCCAGACCCCGAGCGTCCGACGCGAGCCTCGCAACGAGGTCGAGATGCTGGTGGAGCTGATCCCGGAGGTCGTGAAGACCTCCGGCATTCCCCGTGAAGAGATCGGATTCACCTGCTCGGGCAGCTGCGACTACATTGCCGGACAGCCGTTCTCCTTCGTGATGGCCCTCGACGCCGCCGGCGCCTGGCCGCCGATAGCCGAATCGCACGTGGAGATGGATTCGGCGTGGGCCCTCTACGAAGCCTGGCTGAAGATCCAGACCGGCCAATGCGACTCGGCGCTCGTCTACGGGTTCGGCAAGAGCTCCATGGGAAGCCTGGCCGACGTCGTGACCCTCCAGCTCGATCCCTATCTGGTGACCCCGCTCTGGCCCGCCGCGCCCCACATCGCGGCGCTTCAGGCGCGCAAGATGATCGACGCAGGCCGGATCAGCGAACGCGAGATGGCCGGGATCGCAGCACGCAACCGCAGGGCGGCCGCCGCGAACCCGAACGCCCAGCTCGCAGGCGAGTTCGACGTCGAGGCTCTGCTCCGCGCTCCCTACGTGGCGAGCCCGCTGCGGCGGCACGACTGCCCGCCCATCAGTGATGGCGCCTCCGCCGTCGTCCTCGCCGCAGACGACTTGGCCCGCGAGCTCTGCAAACGGCCCGCCTGGATCCGCGGGATCGACCACCGCGTGGAGCCCCAATCCCTCGGGGCGCGCGACCTGACGGTATCCGCTTCGACACGAATCGCCGCGGAGAAGGCTGGCGTCGGCGCCGGCCCCCTCGATGTGGCCGAGGTGTACGCCCCGTTCACGCATCAGGAGCGGCTGGTCTGCGAGGCGCTCGGTCTTCCGGGCGAATGCGAGCTCAACCCGTCGGGTGGAGCGCTCGCAGCCCACCCGTTCATGACGGCGGGCCTCACCCGGATCGGCGAGGTGGCGCAGCGGATCCTCGACGGGCGGGCCGGCCGAGGGGTGGCCCATGCCACCTCGGGCCCGTGCCTGCAGCAGAACCTCGTGTGCCTCCTGGAGGGCGAGTGATGGCGGAGCGATGCGCGGTGATCGGCATCGGCCAGACCAAGCACGACGTGAAGCGGATCGACGTCTCCCAGGCGGGCCTCGTCCGCGAGGCCGCTCAGCGCGCCCTCGAGGACGCGGGCTGCACCTGGCAGGACGTCGATGCCGTCGTCGTCGGGAAGGCCCCGGACATGTTCGAGGGCGTGATGATGCCCGAGCTCTACCTGGCCGACGCGCTCGGCGCCGCCGGGAAGCCCATGCTGCGTGTCCATACGGCCGGAAGTGTCGGCGGCAGCACGGCGATCGTGGCCGCGAGCCTGATCGAGGCCGGCATCCACGAGCGTGTCCTGACGGTGGCCTACGAGAAGCAGTCCGAGGGCAACGCCATGTGGGCGCTCACCATCTCGATGCCGTTCTCGGTGGCGGTCGTGGCGGGCGCGGGCGGATACTTCGCGCCGCTGATCCGCGCCTACATCGCCCGCTCGGGCGCGCCCGAGGACACCGGCATCCGCGTCGCGCTCAAGGATCGCCTGAACGCGCTCAAGAACGAGTACGCACACCTGCAGATCCCGGACGTGACGTTCGAGCAGATCGCCAACTCGCCGATGCTGTGGGATCCGATCCGCTATCTCGAAACCTGTCCGTCCTCCGACGGCGCGTGCGCCATGGTGCTCTCGAGCGAGCGGGCGGCCGCGGGCTCGAAGAACCCGGCCTGGGTCCACGGCACGGCCATGCGCAGCGAGCCCACCCAGTTCGCCGGTCGCGACCAGGTGAATCCCCACGCCGGCCGCCAATGCGCCAAGGATCTCTACCGGAAGGCCGGAATCCGGAACCCGCGCCAGGATCTCGATTGCGCCGAGATCTACGTGCCCTTCAGCTGGTTCGAACCGATGTGGATGGAGAACCTCGGCTTTGCGCCGGAGCGTGAGGGCTGGAAGATGACCTACGAAGGCGCGACGGCCCTCGATGGCGATCTGCCCGTGAACATGTCGGGAGGTGTGCTCTCCTCGAACCCGATCGGGGCCTCGGGCATGCTTCGCTTCGCCGAGGCCGCGCGCCAGGTGCGGGGTACCGCCGGCGAGCACCAGGTGGAAGGAGCAAAGCGTGCCCTCGGTCACGCCTACGGAGGCGGCTCGCAGTTCTTCTCGATGTGGATCGTGAGCTCGGACAAGCCCTAGCGGGAGCGGACGCAGCGCCATGGCGAGGACGCAGGATCGGCGCGAGCGGATCATCGATGCGACCGTCGAGCTGGCCGAGAAGGGCGGCTTCGAGGCCGTCCGCCTGCGGGACGTCGCCGCCGCCTCGGGGGTCGCCCTCGGCACCGTCTACCGGAACTTCAGCAGCAAGGAAGACCTGCTCGTTGGTGCCCTCTCACGCGAGATGGAGGCGCTGCAGCGCGCGATCCGCTGCCGTCCGCCGCGTGGCGACACACCGCGCGCCCTCGCCCGCGCCTTCTTTCGAGCGGCCAACCGCGGCGTGCTCTCGCGGCCGAACTTCGCACGCGCCGTGATCCGCGCGCTGGCCACGGGAAACCCCGAGATGCACGAAGCCACGGCCTCGTTTCACGATGGCAACACCGCCCTGATCACCGAAGTGATCTTCGGGCGCGAAGAGGTCACCGAGCGCGATCGGCGGGTAGCGACCCTTCTCCAGAACGTCTGGTTCGCCTCGCTGGTGGGCTGGACCGGCGGGCTCTTCGACGAGTCCGGCGTGCTGGACCGCATCGAGGTCGCAGTCGATCGACTCTTCGACTGAATCGGCAGCGGGCGTCGCGAGCCTGTCCCAGGCCCGGTTCACGCCCGGGGAGGCCGGATCGAGCTCTCCGGCTCGCTGAAAGCGCCCTCGGCCTACGCCCGACACTCTCCGCACCGGGCATCTCTCCTGACGAAGGGGACGGTTCCATTCCCTGACGAACCCGCGACCCCTGAGATCTCACGCCAGCCCGAGCGGGTTCGTCAGGAAATGGAACCGTCCCCTTCGTCAGGGGTTAGAGGGCGGGGACGGAGTAGCCGTCGACGACGGGCTCGAGTTTTTCGAAGTGGGGACCGAGCTCGGCGTGGAGCGTCTCGAGGTTCCAAGCCGTATCGGTCTGGAAGCTGGCACCGTTCGGGTTCGGCCGCTCCACCAGCTTCACCTGCTGACCCCACACCACGAACACGTGGCCCGAGATTCGCCCGGCCTGGGGCGTGCAGAGGTAGACGAAGAGCGGGCTCGAGTTCTCCGGGGCGAAGTGGTCGAAGCCCTCCTCGGGCTTCTGGAAGATCGCCGCCGTCGGGCCGGAGCTCGTCATCCGCGTGCGGGCACGCGGGAGGACGACGTTGGCCGTGACCCCGTAGCGTTGGCCGAGCTGCGCCAAGCCCATCGTCAGCGACACGATCCCGGCCTTGGCCGCCGAGTAGTTCGGCTGCCCAGGCGGGGCGAACATGAAGGATTCCGAGGCCGTCGAGAGCAGACGCCCGTAGACCGGGCCGCCCTCCTTCTTGGACTTCCCGCGCCAGTAGGTCATGGCGAACTTCGATGGAGCGAAATGTCCCTTCACGTGCACCCGCATCACCGAGTCGAAGGCCTCCTCCGTCAGGTTGAAGATCGTGCCGTCGCGGGTGAACCCGGCGTTGTTCACCAGGATGTGCAGGTCGCCCCAGGTGTCGAGCGCCGTCCCGATCATCTTCTCGGCATCGGCGAAGTCGGCTACGTCACCGCAGGACGCGGTGGCTTCGCCGCCGGCGCTCCGGATCTCGTCCACGACCGCCTGCGCGGCGCTGTCGTCCCGGCCCGAGCCGTCTGCGGCCACGCCGAGGTCGTTCACCACCACTCGAGCGCCTTCCGCGGCGAGGCCCAGGGCGTGCAGTCGCCCCAGGCCATGGGCCGCACCGGTGACGACCGCGACCTTCCCTTCCAGGCAGCCCATCGCTAGATCCTCTCGATGATCGTGCCGGTTCCCACCGAGGAGCCGCAGCACATCGTGATGAGGGCGGTCGACGCATCGCGCCGCTCGAGCTCGTGGAGCGCAGTCACGATCAGCCTCGAGCCCGTCGCTCCGACCGGATGGCCGAGCGCAATGGCGCCGCCGTTCACGTTCACCTTCTCCATGTCGGCACCGTGAACCTGCGCCCAGGAGAGCACGACCGCCGCAAACGCCTCGTTGATCTCCACGAGGTCGATGTCCGGGAGCTTCATGCCCGCCTTCCTCAAGACGGCGGTGGTGGCGTCGATCGGGCCGTCGAGCAGGTAGTAGGGGTCGGCGCCGACCACGACGTCCTGGACGATCCGCGCCCGCGGCCGCAGCCCCCGCTCGCGGGCCTTCTGCTTCGTCATCCAGAGCAGCCCGGCCGCGCCGTCGGAGATCTGGGACGAGTTGCCCGCGGTGTGGATGGAGCCCTCGAGCACGGGATTCAGCTGTGCGAGCCCCTCGAAGGTGCTCGGCCGGATGCCCTGGTCTTGGCTCACGAGCCGGGTCTCGCCGGTCGGTGTGCCGTCGGGGCCGACGACCGGCGCCTCGATCGGCAGGATCTCGCGCGCGAAGCGCCCTTCGGCCTGGGCCTTGGCGGCCTTCTCCTGGGACGCGAGGCCCAGGCGGTCGACGTCCTCGCGGGTGATGCCACGATGGTCGGCGATGCGCTGGGCGGCCTCGAACTGATTGAGCGGATAGTCGTAGGGGAAGTCATCGGGCACGAAGAAGCCCGGGCCGTGGACCGCGTTGGCCCCGAGGCCCACGTGGCTCATCACTTCGGCGCCGCAGCCGATCCCGCAGTCGATGCTGCCCGTGGTGACCAGGGCGTTCACGAAGTGGTTGGCCTGCTGCCCCGAGCCGCACTGGGCGTCGACGGTGGTGCCGCCCGCGCGCCAGTGCCCGCCGGCGCCCGAGAGCCAGGCATGGCGCGCGAAGTTGTTCGACTGCTCCCCGGCCTGGGTGACGCAGCCGCCCACCACCTGCTCGACCTCCTCCGGGTCGATGCCTGCGCGCTCGCACAGCCCGTACTGGACCTTGGCGAGCAGCTGCGCCGGGTGGAAGCCGGACAGGTCTCCGCGGCCCATCTTCCCCTTTGCGATGGGTGTGCGCAGTGCTTCGACGATCACGGATTCGCGCATCGAGATCTCCCTAGAGCTTGCCGAGCACCATGCCACCCGTGGGGACGCCGACGCCGGCGGTCACGAGCACGTGGTCGTTCTTCTCGGGCTGGTTGGTCGAGGTCCCACGGACGAGCCGCACACCCTCGTTCACTCCGTTCATGCCATGGATGTAGGCCTCGGAGAGCTGCCCCCCGTGAGTATTGGTGGGGAGCCGGCCGCCAACCTCCAGGCCCCCGTCCTTCACGAAGTCCTTCGCTTCACCATGACCGCAGAATCCGAACGCCTCGAGCTGCCACAACACGATCGGGGTGAAGGCGTCGTAGATCACGGCGGCATCGATGTCGTCCGGCCCGAGGCCGCTCATGCCCCACATCTGCTTCGCCACGAGCTCCATCTCCGGCAGCCGTGTGATGTCGTCCCGATAGAAGCTCGTCATCTGCTCCTGGTCGGCGCCCGCGGCCTGTGCCACGCCGCGGATCAGGGCCGCCGGGTGCGCCAGGTCTTTCGCCCTCTCGGGCGTCGTGACGACGCAGGCCGTCGCACCGTCGGTCTCCTGGCAGCAATCGAACAGATGCAGCGGCTCCACGATCATGCGCGAGGCCTGATGTTCCTCGATCGTCAGCGGCTTCCCGTAGAAGAACGCCGCGGGGTTGTTCACCGCGTGCTTGCGCTGCTGCACCGCGACCTCGGCGAGGTCGGTGCTCTTGGTGCCCGTCTCGTGCATGTAACGGGTGGTGAACATGGCCACCCAGCTCGCGGGGGTCATCAGACCCCAAGGCATGTACCAGCTCCAGTGGATGAGATCGCTGGTGGTGGGGCCGCCGGAGACGCCCTCGCTGTAACGCTGACCCGAGCGACCGTTCAGATCGCGGTAGACCACCACGTACTTCGCCGATCCCGTGGCGACGGCCATGGCGGCCTGGTGCATCACGCCGATCGCGGCACCACCTCCGTAGGGCGTGCGGCTGAAGAAGGTGAGATCGCCGATCCCGACCGAACGGGCGACCTCGATCTCGTCGCTCGTGTCCATGGTGAAGGTCGTCAGGCCGTCGATCTGTGCGGGCTCGAGCCCGGCGTCCGCGATGGCCTGGGCGATCGCTTCGCTCGCGAGCTGCACCTCCGAACGGCCCGAGTTCTTGCTGAACTCGGTCTGTCCGATTCCCACGATGGCGGCTTCGTCCTCGAGCGTGGTCGGCATCCTAGCTTCCCTTCGGCAGTGTCAGCTTCACCGTGCCGGTGACGTGGTCGCCCCAGCCGTTCCGGCCCACGACCGAGACTTCGACGACGCCGTCTTCCTTGTTCTCGACTCGGCCGCGCATCTTCATCGTATCGCCCGGCAGGTTCGGGGCGCCGAGCTTGATGGCGACGTTTCGCAGTACCGCGTCGCGGCCGGCCCAATCCGTTACGTAGCGGCCGACGAAGCCGTTGGTGGTGAGGATGTTCATGAATACGTCGCTCATTCCCTGGGCCTGGGCGGCAGCCCGGTCGTGGTGCACCGGTGTGAAGTCACGGGAGGCGAGCGCGGCGCCCACGATCAGGGTCGTCGTGAGGGGGACGTCGAGGGGCGGCAGCTCGTCGCCGACCTTCACGTCGTCGTAGTCGAGGCTCTCGAAGTTCATGCGTCCTCCGCGCGTGGGTTTGCGGCCGCCTGCTCGGAAGGCGGTGCGGCCGCCATCTCTCGGCCCAGCCGCGCGAGGCTGGGCGTGGCGCCGCCGAGCCGGAGCTCGAGGGCCTTGCTCCAGAGAAAGTGCCGGTGGATCGGGTAGTCGACGTCGACACCGAGGCCGCCGTGCAGGTGCTGGGCCGAGCCCGCGATGCGCGAGCCTCCGTCGGCCGCCCAGAAGCCCGCGACCATGGCCTCGCGCGCGACGTCGAGCCCCCGGGCCAGGCGTGAGGCGGCTCGCCAGGTGGTCCAACGGATCGACTCGAGATCGATGTAGGCGTCGGCGCAGCGGTGCTGCACGGCCTGGAAGGCGCCGATCGGGCCCCCGAACTGCTCGCGCTCGCCGACGTAGGCCGCCGTGATCTCGAGAGCCCTCTCGGATACGCCGAGCTGCAGCGCACACAGGCCGACGATCGAGATCTCGTGCAGCCAGCGCGCCGCCTCGGCACCGTTCTTCGAGTCACCGTCGAGCCGGTCGCCGCCGGCTACCGGCGCGCCGTCGAGCTCCAGATCGAAGAGCGGCTCGCCCGTCGAGATGCGCCGCTCGCGGAGCGAGACGCCGGGAGCGTTCGGGTCCAGGAGGAAGACGCCGACGCCCGCCTCGCTGGAGGCCGGGATCAGGATCCGGCTCGCCAGGTGCGCCGCCGGAACGAAGGGCCGGGTGCCGCGCAGCCGCCAGCCTTCGCCACTCCGTTCGGCGTGGGTTGCGGAGCCCTCGGCCGAGGTCGTGCCCGGATTCCCGAGGGCCGTCGTGAGGACGACCTCGCCCGTCGCGACGCCCGGCAGCCAGGCCTGCTGCTGGGCCGGAGCTCCGTGGCGCACGAGCGCCAGGGCGGCGGTGGCGGTCGCGTGCAGCGGGATGGGCGCCAGGGCCCGGCCGGTCTCCTGGAGCAGCACGCAGAGCTCCTCGATTCCGAAGCCCATGCCACCGCAGGCCTCGGGAACGACCGCGCCCAGCAGGTTCGCCTCGGCGAGCTTCGACCAGAGCTCGCGGTCGAACCACGCATCACTGCGTTCGATCGCCTTCGCGCGATCCGTGTCCGCCTCCTTCTCGAGGATCTCGCGGGCGAGATCCCGGATGGACGTCTGCTCTTCGCTGAGGTCGAAGTCCATGACTCTCCCTAGCGTCGCCTTCGGCTCGTCGCGCGGAGCCGTCGCCGCTGCACCGGGTCCGCCCCGGCGGGGTGGATCATGTCGCGGGCCGGAAGAGCGGCAGCTTCATCGCGTCATCCACGGGCTCGATCGTCCCTTGCACCTTCATGCCGATGTGGACCTCGCCCGGAGCGCAATCGATCAGGTTCGAGACGAAGCGGGTGCCCTCCGAGAGGTCGATGAGAGCGCATACGAGCGGGTACTCGTAGCCCGGGACCTGCGGGTGATGAAGGACGACGAAGCTGTGCACCGTGCCGCGCATGGGGCTCTCGATCGTCTTCCACTCGAGCGACTGGCATGCGCCGCACATGGGGCGGGGCGGATGCCGCAGCACGCCACACCGGGAGCACTGCTGGATCAGGAACCGTCCCTCCTCGAGAGCGTCCCACCACCACTTGTTGTCGTGGCCAAGCGCGGGGCGCAGGCGCGTCGGCGCGGCCGACCGGGAGGCGGCGACGTCGTCCGAGCCGGCCGAAGCCGGTGGCGCATTGGGCTTGAACTTGAGCACGCGGAAGGTCATCCAGCCAACCGGCTCGCCCTGCACGGTGAAGGTCGTGCGCGTGTCGATGAAGTATCCGATTCCGAGGGCCGTGGCCTTCTCCTCCGAGATCGACTCGATCACGCCGGTGGCCCTCACCTCGTCGCCGGGCTCGAGGTAGCGCGTGTACTCCTGCTCGCAGTTGGTCGCGACCACCGAGGGATAGCCGCTCTCGGTGAGCAGCGCGTGCAGGGCGTTCTGGCGATCCTCGCCCCCGTCGCCCTCAGCCGGCCCGGCCATGGAATGCCGCGCATGATCCAGGCCTGAAGCATGGTGGGCGGCGCGACGAGCCCACCATGTACGGACTTCCCGGCGGCCGCCGGGTCGGTGTAGATCGGATTCCGGTCGGCCATGGCTTCGCACCAGTGGCGGATCATGGGCCGGTTCACGAGGTCGGGCCCGGTCGTGGGCGGGCCGGTCGGCTTGCCGACGAACTCCTGGAGCCTGGCTTCGAGTTCGCGCCGGGCCTCGGCCGGATTGCTCATGGGGGGCCTCGTGGGACGCGAGCGCCGGGGGGCTGGGGCCGAGGGGATCGGCCGCCGGCTCGCTCCGGCTCTCCATCCTGGGTGGGAGGTGGCTCGACTAGAACGTGTTCTAATTATCCGCGAAGAGCCGCCCGCGCGCAAGCGATCCGGCCGATACCAGGAGTCCGCGGGGCGCCGGGCCCAAAATCTCGGCCCGAGGTGAATTTTCGTTGCTTCCCAACGTCGTTTTCGGTCGGATGGGGACCCCGGGCCGACCCACAGCCGCGGCTGCCAGAGACGATCGGGCATGAACTACGAACAGCTGGGCTCCTTCTATCTCGGCCGCGTCCTGAAGCCCGGGTCCGCCTCGGGCGGAGCCGCGGCCGAGGCCGGCGAGGGGCTGCTCCTCTACGACTCGAAGGACCTGACCACCCACGCCCTGTGCGTCGGCATGACCGGCAGCGGCAAGACGGGCCTGTGCGTGTCGCTCCTCGAGGAGGCGGCCATCGACGGGATCCCGGCGCTGGTGATCGATCCGAAGGGGGACCTCGCGAACCTGCGACTGAACTTCCCCCAGCTCCGCCCGAAGGACTTCGAGCCGTGGATCGACCCGGGGGAGGCGCTGCGCCGCGGCGAGACCGTGTCCGAGGCGGCTCGGCGCACCGCCGGGCTCTGGCGCAACGGCCTCGCCGAGTCGGGCCAGGGGCCCGAGCGGCTGGAGCGCCTGGCGGCCGCGGCCGAGGTGGCGATCTACACGCCAGGCTCCCGAGCGGGTCGGCCGCTGCGGGTGCTGCCCGCCCTCGACCCGCCGCCGGCGGCCCTGCGTGACGACCCCGATGCGCTGGGCGATCGCGTCGCGGCCATCGTCTCGGGGCTGCTCGCGCTGCTCGACGTCGACGCCGATCCGATCTCGAGCCGCGAGCACATCCTGCTCTCGAACCTGCTCGACCATGCCTGGCGCGAGGGCCGAAGCGTCGACTTCGCCGGCCTGGTTGCTGCGATCCAGGCTCCTCCCTTCGAGCGCCTCGGCGTGCTCGACCTCGAGTCGTTCTTTCCCGCTCGCGATCGCCAAGCCCTGGCGCTGCGCCTGAACGGGTTGCTGGCGTCGCCCAGCTTCGCGGCCTGGCTGGACGGCGAGCCGCTCGACGTTGCCCGGCTGCTCCGAGCACCCGACGGGCGGCCGCGCATCTGCGTGCTTTCGATCGCCCACCTGGGCGACCGGGAGCGGATGTTCTTCGTGTCGCAGCTTCTGAACGAGGTGATCCTCTGGATGCGCGGCCAGGCGGGCACGTCGAGTCTGCGCGCGCTCCTCTACATGGACGAGATCTACGGCTACTTCCCGCCCGTGGCGAACCCGCCCTCGAAGGCGCCGATGCTGACGCTTCTCAAACAGGCACGCGCCTTCGGAGTGGGGGTCGTGCTCTCGACCCAGAACCCCGTGGATCTCGACTACAAGGGCCTCGCGAACTGCGGTACGTGGTTCCTGGGGCGACTCCAGACCGAGCGCGACAAGGCGCGCGTGCTGGACGGGCTCGAAGGCGCCTCCGCCATCAGCGGGGCCGCCTTCGCGCGGGGCGAGATCGACCGGCTGCTCTCGGCCCTCGGGAAGCGCGTCTTCCTGATGAGCAACGTCCACGATGACCGGCCCGAGCTGTTTCGCACCCGCTGGGCGCTCTCCTACCTCGCGGGGCCGCTGACCCGCGAACAGATCCAGCGGCTGGCGCGCGAAGGTGCGGCGACCGCGAGCGAGCTGGCGCCCGCGCCGGCTCCGGCGGCGGAGCCCCTCACGGGGCGCGACGCCGCGGCCGCCGACCGGCCGCTGCTCTCGCCCGGGGTGCCCGAGCGATTCCTGGCGCCGAAGCTCGGCGCGGAGCGCGGTGTCTTGGTCTACCGCCCGGCGCTGCTCGGCCACGCTCGCCTCCACTATGCGAACGCGAGCGCCGACGTGGATCGCTGGGAGGAGAGGACCCTGCTCGCGCCCCTGCGCGAGCCGGTCGGAGCGGACCCCTGGGAGGGCGCCACCCGGCTCGCCGCTCGGCCGTCCCTGGCGCTCGAGCCCGCCGTCCCCGGAAAGTTCGCGCCCGTGCCGTCGCTCGCCGCGCGCGAGAAGAGCTACGCGAGCTGGAGCAAGAAGCTCGCCTCGAACCTCTACCGCACCGAGCCTCTCGTGCTGCACCGGCACCGCAAGCTCCGCCGCACCTCGACGCCCGGCCAGAGCGAGGCGGATTTTCGCGCCGGGATCCAGCACGCCCTGCGTGAGCAACGCGACCTGCGCGTCGAGAAGCTCCGCAAGCGCTACGCGCCGAAGCTCGCCCGCCTCGAGGATCGCATCCGTCGGGCCGAGCGGCGCGTGGAGGTGCAGCGTGAGCAGCACCAGGAGAAGAAGCTCGCCGCCGCCGTGTCGCTCGGCGCGACCGTGCTCGGAGCGCTCTTCGGGCGCCGGGCCCGCAGCATCGGGACCGTCGGGCGCGCGGCCAGCACCGCCCGTAGTGCAAGCCGCATCGGCAGCGAGAAGGCCGACGTCAAGCGCGCCGCCGCTCGCGTGACGGACCTTCGGCACGAGCTCCGCAACCTGTCCGACGAATTCGAGGACGCCGTCGCCGAGATGGAGGCGCCGCTCGACGCCGCCGACATCGAGCTCGAGGAGAAGCTCGTTCGTCCGCGCAAAGCGGACGTCGAGATCGAACCGCTGGTGCTGGTCTGGACGCCGTGGAGCGTGTCTCCCGAGGGGATCGCCGAGCCGGCGTACTGAAACGAAGCCCGAGAGCGGGAAAGGGAGGGATCCATGGCACGACCGATCGAGGAGATCGAGGGCATCGGGCCGGCCTACGCCGGAAAGCTCGGCGCGGCGGGTATCGGGACGACCGAGGCGCTGCTCGAGAAGGGCTGCACTCGCACGGGTCGAACGGCGCTCGCGGAGCAGACGGGGCTGTCGGACAAGCTGATCCTCAAGTGGGTCAACATGGCGGATCTCTGTCGCATCAAGGGCATCGGCGGTGAGTATGCCGAGCTGCTCGAGTGCGCCGGTGTGGATACCGTGAAGGAGCTTCGCACGCGCAACCCCGAGAACCTGGCTGCGAAGCTCGCCGAGGTGAACGAGGAGAAGAAGCTGGTGCGGCAGGTGCCGCCGCCGTCGGCCGTGACCGGCTGGGTGCAGCAGGCGGGAGAGCTTCCGCCCAAGCTGGAGTACTAGCCCCGAGCGGAGGGCGCGTCTCGACTCCGGCCCTCGTGGCGGTGTGTAGCTGGAGAGGAACGGGGGCGGAGTGGTCGAGCTGTTGAGGCAGACGTACGCCGAGTGGAGCCGGGACAATTGCTTGCGGCTCGGGGCGGCGCTCGCGTACTACACGATCTTCTCGCTGGCGCCCTTGCTCGTCATCGTGATCGCGGTGGCCGGCTTCGCCTTCGGGGAGCGGGCCGCCGAGGGGCAGATCGCCGACCAGCTCGCCGGACTGCTCGGCCCAGAAGGTGCGGCGGGTGTGCAGGGAATGATCAAGAACGCGAGCCAGGCGCAGACCGGGCTCGTGGCGACGGTCGTGGGGCTCGCCACGCTTCTGCTCGGCGCGACGTCCGTCTTCACCGAGCTGCACGCCGCCCTGAACGACGTCTGGAACGTGCCGCCGCGCGAGAGCTGGAGCTGGTGGGATCTCGTGCGGGCCCGGGTCTCCGGCTTCACCATCATCCTCGGAATCGGCTTCCTGTTGCTCGTGTCGCTCGTTCTCTCCGCGTTGCTGGCCGGGCTCCACGGCCGGATGGGAACGCTCTTCCCGGGCGCACCGCTGATCCTCCAGCTGCTGGACCTGGCAGGCTCGTTCGCCGTGGTGACGCTGCTCTTCGCGATGATCTTCAAGATCCTTCCCGACCTCGAGCTCCGCTGGGGCGATGTCTGGGCAGGCGCAGCCTTCACCTCGCTGCTGTTCGGCGTCGGGAAGCTCGCGATCGGTTTCTATCTGGGTCGTGCCGGCGCCGGATCGGTCTACGGCGCGGCGGGCTCGTTGGTGATCGTGCTGCTCTGGGTGTTCTACTCGTCGCAGCTGCTCTTTTTCGGTGCGGAGTTCACGCAAGTCTGGGCTCACCGGCGCGGCTCACTCGCCTCGTCGGGCGCTCGGTAGAGGGAGAAGGCATGTTCCAGGAGTTCAAGAAGTTCGCCATGCGCGGAAACGTGCTCGACATGGCGGTGGGCATCATCATCGGTGCCGCATTCAAGGACGTGGTCTCGGCATTCACCAACGGGGTGATGATGCCTCCGGTCGGCCTGCTGCTCGGCGGGGTCGACTTCTCGGACCTGTTCATCACCTTGTCCGGCGGGAGCTTTCCGAGCCTGGCGGCCGCCGAGGAAGCCGGCGCGGCGGTCATCCGCTACGGCAGCTTCATCAACACCGTGATCGACTTCCTGATCGTGGCGTTCGCCGTCTTCCTGCTGGTGAAGGGCGTCAACTCGCTCCAGAAGCAGGAGGAGGCCAAGCCCAAGGCGCCGCCCAAGCAGGAGGTCCTGCTCGAGGAGATCCGCGACCTGCTCCAAGCCCGTGCTTAGGACGCGATCCGCCGCGGGGGCGGCGGCGTGGCTGCTCGCCGCCGGCCTCGCGCTCGGCTGCGCCGGTGGGACCGGCGTGGCCGGGCTCGACCGCGCGTTGGAGAGTGCGCGCCAGGCGTCGGAAGCTTCGGGCGCCCTCGACGAGGCGACGGTGATCGCCGGGCTGCGCGATGCGCTCCGGGTCGGCAGCGATCGCGCCGTCGCGGCGACCTCGCGGCCGGGCGGCTTCCTGGCCAACGAGCTGATCCGGATCCACTCGCCGGACTCGCTCGCGACGATGACCCGAGCCCTGCGGACGGTGGGCTTCGGGCCGCAGGTCGACGAGCTCGAGATCTCGATGAATCGGGCGGCCGAGCAGGCGGCGGGCGAGGCCGCCTCGGTCTTCTGGAACGGCATCCGCAAGATGAGCGTTCGGGATGCCTGGGGGATCCTCGACGGCGGAGACACGGCGGCCACCGACTACTTCCGCCGCACCACGTCGAACGAGCTGCGGGCGCGCTTCGCGCCGATCGTGGAGCAGAAGATGTCGGCGGTCGGGCTCGTCCAACTCTACGACGACCTCGTCGCCCGCTACCGTGCCCTCCCGTTCGTCGCGCTCGGGCAGCAGCCGCCGGACCTGCGGGCACACGTCACCGAGGGGGCGCTCTCGGGGCTCTTCACGGTGCTCGGCCAGGAAGAAGCGAGGATCCGTCGGGAGCCGGCAGCCCGCAGCACGGAGCTGCTGCGCCGCGTGTTCGCCCGGACTCCGGGCGGGGCCGCAGCCGAAGCTGCTACCCCGGGGTCGCAGCGGCGGTGACGGGCTCGCTCTCGCAGCCGATGGGGGAGGCGGGATCGCGGGTCTGGCTGGGATCAGCGGCGGCCGCGCGGCAGGCCGAGCCCCGCCATCGCGATGATGTCGCGTTGGACCTCGTTCACGCCGCCGCCGAAGGTCAGCGTCACGGCGCTCCGGTAGGCGTGCTCGAGCAGACCTCCGAACAGCGCGCCGGGTTCGCCGTCCCGGACGAGGCCGGCTTCGCCCGTGATCTCCAGCAAGAGCCGGTAGCACTCGACGAAGAACTCCGTTCCCATGACCTTCACGGCGCTGGCTTCCTCCATACGGGGATGCCCGGCGCTGAGCGACCAGGCGGAGCGCCAGTTCAGGAGCTTCAGCGCCTCGAGTCGGGCATAGCAGCGGGCCAGGTTCCTCTGGACCCACTCGCGTTCGAGCATCTTCCCGCCCTCGGGCGAGTCAGTCGCGGCAGCCCAGCGCCAGACCTCGTCGAGCAGGCGGTCCGCCGTCCCAGGCGTGGCGAGCGTGATGCGCTCGTGGTTCAGCTGCGAGACCACGAGGGCCCAGCCGCCGTTCTCGGGGCCCACTCGGTTCGCGACGGGGACGCGCACGTTTTCGTAGTAGGTGGCGTTCGTCCGCTCGCCGCCGAGCGTGTGGATCGGCGTCACCGAGTAGCCCTCGGCGTCGGTCGGAACGAGGAGGATCGAGAGGCCCTTGTGCTTGGGCGCATCGGGGTCGGTGCGCGCGGCAAGCCAGATGTAGTCACAGTCGTGGCCGTGGGTCGTGAAGATCTTCTGCCCGTTGATCACGTACTCGTCGCCCACGCGGTCGGCGCGGGTCCGCAGGGAGGCGAGGTCGGTGCCGGCCGTCGGCTCCGTGTAGCCGACGCCGAAGTGGAGCTCGCCGCGAAGGATCGCGGGCAGGTACTCCTTCTTCTGCTCGTCGGTCCCGAAGCGCATGATGGCGGGGCCGATCGTGTTGACGGGGATGATGGGTAGCGGCGCGCGTGCGCGATAGGTCTCGTCCCAGAAGATGAACTGCTCGATGGGCGTGAAGCCCTGGCCGCCGTACTCCTCGGGCCAGCCGACGCCGAGCCAGCCGTCCTCGCCCATCTGGCGGACCACTCGCCGGTAGGCGGTCCCCCCGGCGCCTCCGTCCTCGTCGGCGGCCAGCTCGCGCCGCAGCTCGGGCGTCAGCAGCTCCTTGTAGTAGCTTCGGATTCGCCCCCGAAGCGCCACCTGCTCGGCCGTGAAATCGACGTACATCCCCGTCCTCTCACCACTTTCCCCCCTGACGAAGGGGACGGTTCCATTCCCTGACCCAAGCAGGACCCGTCGTCGCACAGTCTAGGGCCCCCCGCGTTCGTCAGGAAATGGAACCGTCCCCTTCGTCAGGGGGATGGGTCTTGCGGGGGGGGTTGGAACGTGTTCTAATTCTAATTGCAACACGTTCTAGTTTCAACCCGGCCCTCGTCGGGCCGCCCCGGTGTCACAGGAACCCGCCCGGGGTGGTCCGGCGGGGGCCGGTACCTTCCGGGCCGCCATGAACTTCGCTTTCAGTGACGAGCAGGAGGCCTTCCGCCGAGAGATCCGGCGCTTCGTCGCCGAGCGCTCGCCCATGGCGGAGGTCCGTCGGGCCCTGGAGCGCCCGGAGGCCTTCGATCGCAAGCTCTGGCGGGCCCTGGCCGAAGAGCTCGGTCTTCCCGGCATCGGAATCGCCGAGGCCCAGGGCGGCCAGGGCTTCGGCCCGCTCGAGATCGGGATCGTCCAAGAGGAGTTGGGCCGCGGGCTGGTGTGTGCGCCGTTCTTCTCGACGGCCTGCCTCGCCGTACCGGCGATCGTCCACGTGGGAGACGACGCCGACCACCGGGCCTGGCTCCCGGAGATCGCTTCGGGCGAGCGCACCGCGACACTCGCCTGGCTCGAGCCCGGCTCCGGCTGGGATCTCGGCGAGGTCGCCATGGTCGCGCACCGGGACGCCGACCGATTCGTGCTCTCGGGTCGCAAGTGCCTGGTCGTCGACGGTGCTGCCGCGGGCCTGCTGCTGGTGGTGGCGCGCGACGAGGGAACGGGCGGCCGCGACGGCCTCGGCCTCTACGCTCTCGGCGCCGACGCGCCCGGCCTCGAGGCCGAGCCGATCGTCCCGCTCGACCCGACCCGGGCCCACGCCGACCTCGTGCTCGACGGTGCCCGCGCCGTTCCGGTCGGCTCGCCCGGCGGCGCCTCCCCGGGCCTCGAGCGCACGCTCGCCGAGGCCGCCACGCTGCTCGCCCTCGAGAGCCTCGGCGGCGCCGAGGCCTGCCTCGACATGGCCGTGGCCTACGCCGGACAACGAATCCAGTTCGCCCGGCCGATCGCTTCATTCCAGGCCATCAAGCACAAGTGCGCCGACATGCTGCTCGAGCTCGAGGGAGCCCGTGTCGCCGCCTACTGGGCGGCCTGGGCCAGCGCCGAGAACGATCCCGTGCTGGCCCGCGCCGCGAGCCTCGCCAAGGCCCTCTGCTGTGATGCCTTCCGCCTGTGCGCTGCGGGGAACGTCCAGATCCATGGCGGCCTCGGCGTGACCCACGAAGCCGATCCGAGCCTCTACTACAAACGGGCGCGCGCCAGCGAGGAGCTGCTCGGCAGCCCCATCTGGCACCGCGGTCGGATCGCCGACGACCTCGGGATCTAGGCGCCGACGACCTCGGAATCCAGGCTCGCGCGCTCGGGCACACGAGGCGCGGACCGCAGCACCGGCGGCCCGCTCGCGCCCGGCCTCAGAACCGGAAGAGCA
>Ga0114931_10004643_pt1 | contig 17112 bp, 17 predicted proteins | sample 2SBtaG_FD_89579 | JGI IMG/M metagenome (GOLD analysis project Ga0114931, IMG submission 89579) | Deep subsurface microbial communities from Kolumbo volcano to uncover new lineages of life (NeLLi) - 2SBTROV14_V59a metaG | ecosystem: Environmental > Aquatic > Marine > Volcanic | place: Kolumbo...
ATTTAATTGTTAGCCTATAATTGACTATGATGTCATATATGCTATCATTTAGCTCATGGAAAATGCAATAGTTGTTGATACCAGTGTTTTAATAAGCGCTCTCATTGGCAAGAAAGGCCCAGGGAGAGAGGTATTGAGGCAATGCTTGCAAGGATATCATAAGCCATTGATTAGCAATGCATTATTTCAAGAATATGAGGATGTTAGTAAGCGAGATAATATAAGAAAAAAATGCCCACTTACCGATAAAGATATAAACGAGCTTATAAATGCTTTTTATAGTATTTGCACTTGGGTTCCTATTTACTATTTGTGGCGCCCGAACGTGACAGATAAAGATGATGATTTTTTAATAGAACTGGCAATAGCAGGAAATGCTGGTTTTATAGTAACAAATAATGTTCGAGATTTTGATAAAACAGAATTGAAATTTCCAGAAGTGAAAATTGTAACACCTGAAGTGTTTTTAAGAGGTGAATGATATGGCTACCTTAACAGTACGAATGCCGGATGATAAACACAGCCGGCTAAAAGCATTAGCAAATCATAGGCATATAAGTGTTAATAAATTAATAGAAGAACTCTCGACTTTAGCGCTTGCGGAATTTGATAATGAAACCCGATTTCGTGCGCTTGCAGCGAAAGGTAATGTAAAAAAAGCTTTAAAGCTTCTAGATAAACTTGATACTTCTTATGATAAAGGCTAACGTTTGAAATAAGGCGACGCGTTTTTTGCGGTCGCACTTAATTGACTTGTTATGCTTACCATTTAGTAGCGTCCATCATTTGAACAAACATACGAAAACCGTTTAAGGCAGTATATTTATTGGCAGAGTCTATACCTTCCTGTGTGACATCATTTGCCCACGATGAGCCTTTGTTAGTCTCTTTATACTCAGCTAGCACAGAAAGAGCACAGAAAGGGGTCAGCACAGAAAGGGGTCAGGTCTAGTAATTAGGCCCCATATGATGCTGTACCATTTCGAGCTGCCGAGTTGCTGGGCAACCCGATGCTCGGCATCCTGCTTCCAGCGCTGTATATCCGCTTCGCTGTGCCAGTATGACAGTGCGATTTCTTCATTGCCCTGGGTGATGGAAGTGAATTCGACACAGTTATATTGAGACAGCGCCAGTTGACGCATTTTTTCTGCCATAGCTGAATATACCTCATCCAGCTGCCGGATTCTGGCCCTGAAAATGACGACGTACATTTCTTCACCTCCCTGGTATTTACCGATCAGTATCGAGTAGTCAAAAACCGTCAGTTTAAGCCATCACTATGGCGACCGACTATAACTCGAAAGTAATTCGCGTTCATTTGCGTTTTCTTTTTATGAAAACCCGAACAATTCAGCCAGTTTTTCACCGGGGTCTTCCGCACGCATGAATGCCTCACCCACCAGGAAAGCATTCACATGATGCTCACGCATCAGCTTAACATCTGCCGGTTCGAGGATGCCACTTTCGGTTACCAGGACGCGGTCATCCGGCACCATCTGCAGTATATCCAGGGTTGTGTTAAGGCTGAGCTCAAAGGTGCGCAGGTTGCGATTATTGATGCCGATAAGTTCCGCGCCGGTCTGTAGTGCTCGCTCCATTTCTTGCTGGTCGTGCACTTCCATCAGCACATCCATGTCCAGATGCGTGGCCAGCGCTAGCAGTTCATTCAACTGGGAATCACCCAGCGCCGCGACAATCAGCAGGATACAGTCGGCTTCCATAGCGCGGGCTTCATACACCTGGTAGGGATCGATAATAAAATCCTTGCGGATGATCGGCAGTTGGGTCGCGGCCCGCGCCTGGCGCAGGCAGGCTTCGCCGCCCTGGAAAAAGTCCTTGTCGGTTAATACTGACAGGCAACTGGCGCCGTGTTTCTCATAATTTTTCGCAATCGATTCCACGTCGAAATTCTCCCGCAGAACACCTTTACTGGGCGAGGCTTTTTTTATTTCCGCGATCACGGCAGCATCGCCCTGTTTGATACGGGTTTCGATGGCATGAATAAAACCGCGCGGTTTGGCCGCAGCTTCGGCTCGCTGGCTCATCACCTGGAGCGATTCGGTTAGTGAGCGCTCGACAATTTCTTCGGCCTTGCGGCGCAGGATTTTTTTCAGGATGTCAGGTGTATTGTTCATATTTTTTGCCACAGAGACACAGAGTTCACAGAGTTCACAGAGGTATGTGAGTTGTCCTCAGGTTTTGTTATTTATGTATTCTAATAACTGTTGGATTGCTCCACCAGTTGCAGCAATTTTTGTTTTGCTTCACCACTGGCAACAACCTGCTGGGCTTTCTCCACCCCACCTGCCAGTGACTCGCTGAGTCCGGCAGCAAAAATGGCTGCGCCAGCATTCAGGCATACGATGTCCCGCGCGGGTCCTGGCTGGTCATCCAGAACCTGGTTAATAATTGCCAGGCTATGCTCAGAGTCGGCCGCGCGGATATTGTCCAGGCTGGCGCGTTGCATACCGAAGTCTTCCGGCTGAATGGTGTACTCGCTGACTTCGCCATCCTTTAACTCCGCAACATAGGTTTCACTGCCGATACTGATTTCATCCAGACCGTCGGCGGCATGCACCACCAGCACGTGGTGGCTGCCCAGTTGTTGCAGTACTTCCGCCAGCGGTCGAACCCAGTCCTTGCTGAAAACCCCCAGCACCTGGTTAGGTGCACCGGCAGGATTGGTTAAAGGACCCAGTAAATTAAAAATAGTACGCACGCTCATTTCCCGGCGCGGACCGATGGCGTGTTTCATGGCGCCATGGTGTTTGATGGCAAACAGGAATCCCAGGCCGACTTTCTGGATACACTCACCCACCTGCTCCGGCGTTATATCCAGGTTTACACCCGCGGTTTCCAGTACATCGGCACTGCCGGATTTACTCGACACCGAACGGTTGCCGTGCTTGGCCACATGGGCACCAGCTGCGGAAGCCACAAACGCCGAAGCAGTGGAAATATTAAACGTGCCGGAGGCATCACCACCGGTACCGCAGGTATCCACCAGGTGTTCGCTTTGTACTGCCACTCGAGTAGACAGCTCGCGCATCACGGCAGCGGCGGCAGCGATTTCATCCACCGTTTCGCCTTTCATGCGCAGTCCGATGAGAAAACCACCGATCTGGGACGGCGTGGCTTCGCCGGTCATGATGGTGCGCATCACCGCGGTCATGTCTTCACGAGACAGGTCGTGATGTTCGGTCACTGCTTTTATGGCGGATGGCATGTCCATTGGAAAAACCTTTTTTGTCACAGAGCCACAGAGACTCAGAGATTAATTGATAATACGTTTAATGCCCGATTTTAATTGAGCAACATTGAAATTGATTAAAAGCCCAATTTCATGACCGCTTAATTTCAAATACGATAATAATTGCGCAGAGTGTACAGGCAATATCTTTTCAACTGCTTTTAATTCAACAACCAGTCTGTTCTCTACCAGCAAATCAATTCTATAAGCATTTTTAAACTCCATTCCTTTGTAAGAAACAGGCAAGCTCACTTCCGATTCTACCGCAAACCCATCACTTCTTAGCTCATACTCAAGGCATTGTTGATAGATATTCTCTAACATACCTGGCCCTAGTTGCCGGTGCACCTCTATAGCCAAGCCGATCACTTTCGATGTTAACTCATTAATCTCCATATCTTCTCGGTGCCTCCGTGGCTCTGTGTCAAATCAGTTTGTTTCCAGAAAATTTGTCAATAAATCATGCCCGTGCTGCGTCAGTATTGATTCCGGGTGGAACTGCACGCCTTCGATGGCATAGTCGCGATGGCGCACGCCCATGATTTCGTCCATTTCGCCGGACTCGGTTTCGGTCCAGGCGGTGACTTCCAGGCAATCCGGGATGGATTCTTTTTCGATCACCAGGGAATGGTAACGGGTCGCTTCATAGGGATTTTCCAGGCCCTTGAATACACCAACACCCTTGTGGTGAATCATGGAGGTTTTGCCGTGCATGATTTCCCGGGCGTGAATAATGTTGCCGCCGAAGACCTGGCCGATGCTTTGATGTCCCAGGCATACGCCCAGGATCGGTAGCTTGCCGGCGAAATGCTTGATGGCTTCCATGGAAATGCCGGCTTCTTTGGGGGTGCAGGGGCCGGGGGAAATCATCAGCCGTTCCGGTTGCAGGGCTTCGATCTCGGCAACGCTGATCTGGTCGTTACGAAACACCTTCACCTCCGCGCCCAGTTCACCCAGATATTGCACCAGGTTCCAGGTGAAGGAATCATAATTGTCGATCATCACCATCATGCTGACTGCTCCAGTTGGTTTTGCAGTTTTTTCAGAGCCTGCTGGGTATTTTGCAACTCCCGCAGGATTTCATCCTTGCTCGGCGGTTGCTGCAGGCTTTGTAGTCTTTCCTGTTTGGCTTCTTCCAGGTTATTCAGCACCACGGCGATAAACAGGTTAATCACCACGAAGGTTCCCACTACGACAAAGCTGACAAAATACATCCAGCTCAGGTGATGCAGTTCCATGGCGGTGTACATAACATCGGTCCAGTCTTCCAGGGTGACTACCCGGAACAGGGTCAGCAATGAAGTACCGAGGGAACCCCACAATACAGGATCATGTTCGTGATACAGATGGAAACCCACGACGGCATAGATATAGAAAATCACGCTCATCAGCAGGATGACATGGAACATGCCCGGTAGAGAGCGTACCAGTGTGGTCACGATCAGGCGCAACTCCGGGATGGTAGAGATTAAACGCATAACCCGTAGCAAACGCGCCAGCCGGGCGATCATGGCAAACTCGCCGGTAGCGGGGATCAGTGACGCCAGGATTACGCTGAAATCAAACAGGTTCCAGCCAGAGGCAAAATAGCGTTGAATCTGCGGCGCCAGGGCGATCATTTTCATGATGGCCTCAACAATAAAAATGACCAGCACCAGGTTATTAATGAACGCCAGGATATGGCTATAACTCTGCATCATGTCGGGATAGGTTTCCAGGCCCAGTACCACCGCATTTAGCAGGATCACCGCGACAATGAAAAATTCGAAACCACGGCTGTTGATGATTTTGTCACACAGGTTTTTCATGTTCGGCATCACTCATGGGAACCGTTCAAACCGGCTTCCGCCATGGCCACGGCACGGAATACCGCGCGCCCCTTGTTCATGGTTTCGGCCCATTCGTTATCCGGCACCGAATCATAAACAATACCGGCACCGGCCTGGATGTGGAGTTTTTTGTCCTTGATCACGGCAGTGCGAATCGCAATGGCGGTATCCATGTTGCCGTTCCAGGACAGGTAACCCACCGCGCCGGAATAAATGCCCCGCTTGACCGGTTCCAGTTCGTCGATGATTTCCATGGCGCGGATCTTGGGAGCACCGCTGACGGTACCGGCAGGGAAAGTCGCACGCAGTACATCCATGGAACTCATGCCATCCTGCAGCTCACCGGTGACATTGGAGACGATGTGCATGACGTGGGAATAGCGTTCGATGACCATCTTGTCGGTCAGTTTGACGCTGCCGATTTTGCTCACCCTTCCGGCATCGTTTCGCCCCAGGTCGATGAGCATCAGGTGCTCCGCCAGTTCCTTGGGATCATTCAGCAGCTCCTGTTCCAGTTCCCGGTCTTCGGCTTCATCCTTGCCGCGGGGACGGGTGCCGGCGATGGGACGCACGGTGACCTGTTCGTCTTCCAGCCGTACCAGGATTTCCGGGGATGAACCCACCACGAAATGATCTTCCAGGTCCAGGTAATACATGTACGGCGATGGATTGAGGCTGCGCAGGGCGCGGTACAGGTCCAGCGGCGGCGCCTGGTAGGGAATACTCATGCGTTGCGACAACACCACCTGCATCACGTCGCCGTCGATAATGTACTGGCGGGCTTTCTGCACCGCCTGCTTGAAACCATCTTCCGAGAAGCCGGAGACAAAATCCGATTCGTTCACCTTCAGGCTATGCTGGTTCGGCTGGTACTGGGGCACCTGCTCTCGCAGCTGTTTTTCCAGCTGGTACAAGCGCTGCTGCCCCTGGGCGTAGGCATCGGTTTCGCTGGTGTCTACCTGAACGATTAAATACAGCTTGCCCGACAGGTTGTCGAATACCACCACTTCTTTTGACAACATCAGCAGGATGTCCGGGGTTTCCAGCTCGTCCGGTTTGTTATCCCGCGCCAGGCGCGGTTCGATATAGCCAATGGTGTCATAACCGAAATAGCCCACCAGGCCGCCGGTGAAACGGGGCAGGTGTTCCATATCCGGTACATGGAAGCTGGCCTGGTATTCCTCGATCCATGCCAGTGGGTCATCTACCTGGAAAACGTCGTGGGGATGATTGTCCCTCTCGATGCAGACCTCATGGCCACGGATCTTGACGCGGGTATCACAGGTCAGGCCGATGATGGAATATCGGCCCCATTTTTCGCCGCCATGCACCGACTCGAACAGGTAACTGTAGGGGGCATTGGCCAGCTTGAGATAGGTACTAAGAGGGGTGTCGAGATCAGCCAGTACCTCGCTCACCAGAGGTACATGGCTATACTGTGTTTTGAGTTGATCGAATTCTTCAGGGTTCATGGTTTTTCCAGGCAAACAGATGAATACAGGCGGCGTAATAAAAAACGACGTCTCACCATCGCCATGAACGATGTGCGGTGCTGCGGACTGCCTGGGTTAAAGTGATCATAGGCTTAAGTTTATCCTGTTTTTATTTCCAATCAACTACCTCGCGGATTTCAATCATGGAATCCACGACTGCATCCGGCTCGTACTGGCGAATATCCTCGCCATGGTTATAGCCATAAGACATGCATATGATGGCGAAACCAGCGGCCCGCGCAGCGGTGACATCACTGCGGGAATCCCCCAGCATCAGGGAATTGGCCGGCATTACATCCAGCTCGTTGGCGGCATGCAACAAGGGCGCGGGGTCGGGTTTTTTCTTCGACAGGGTGTCGCCGCAGATTATGATTTCAAAATCACCCGCTATGCCCAGGTCCCGCAGCAGCGGAATAGTAAACTGGGCCGCCTTGTTAGTGACACAGCCCAGGTGCACGTCCTGCTCATGCAGAAATGCCAGTGCTTCCTTCACGCCGGGATACAGCGTACTGCGCTTGGAGGTATTTTCACGGTACAGGGCTTCGAAAATGGGCATGGCTTTCTGGAACAGGGCCTCGTCCGGCTCGCCGTCCAGCTGGTCGATCAGGGCACGGCGCACCAGCCGCTCCACACCATTGCCGACCCACTGGCGCACGCGCTGTTCGCCGCGCACCGGCATGTCCAGCTGTTGCATCATTTCATCCACGCAATAGGCGAGGTCCGGCACACTGTCCACCAGGGTGCCGTCCACATCTATGAGGACCATGGAAGGTTTTGTTAACATCGGGATTTTCCTGGTAAAAACACGGACAGGCGCTATACCTGTCCGTAGGGGGAACAACTCAATCAGGCTTTGGCGAGTTCGTCGCGCATCGCCTTGATGACCGAATCATACACATTAGGATCGTCACTGTTAGCTGCACCAAAGATGGCAGAACCCGCCACAAAGGTATCGGCGCCAGCAGCAGCAATTTCGCGGATGTTATCCACTTTCACACCACCGTCGATTTCCAGGCGAATGTCACGGCCGGAAGCATCGATGATCTTGCGCGCTTCGCGCAGTTTATCCAGTGCGGTCGGAATAAACGACTGACCGCCGAAACCGGGGTTGACCGACATCAACAGCACCATGTCCACCTTGTCGATAACATAGTTAAGGTAATCCAGCGGGGTAGCAGGATTGAAAACCAGGCCGGATTTACAGCCAAGCTCACGCACCAGTTGCAGGCTACGGTCGATATGCTCGGATGCTTCGGGGTGAAAAGTAATATAGGAAGCACCCGCCTTGGCGAAGTCAGGAATAATGCGATCCACCGGTTTTACCATCAGGTGCACATCGATTTCCGCTTCCACCCCATGTTTACGCAGGGCATCACACACCAGAGGACCAATGGTGAGATTGGGCACATAGTGATTATCCATGACATCGAAATGGACAATATCCGCACCGGCCTTGATGACGTTATCGACTTCCTCACCCAGACGGGCAAAATCAGCCGAAAGAATCGAAGGGGCAATTTTAAAATCAGCCATGTTGAGGGTCCTCATTAGCAGCCTAAAACTCAAGAGGCGAACACTTTACATGATCAGGGTGCAATTTTCAGCCGAAAAAATAGTCTATCCCTCTGATTCAGTGTGCTTTTTATCGCAGCAAAAAACCTATAACTATTTGATAATTATAGTAAAATAGACAAATAAAACAGGTGCATGCTTACATTAATAAAGTCTGATTTACATCCTGTCCATGCTCTGCGACAATCAGGCAACCTAAGATTTTGTAATAATCTGTCATATAAACAGGAGTAACCCGATGAAAAAACACGTTTTCGCTCTGATGACTGCAGCTACTCTGGCTGTTTCCGCCAATGCCATGGCCGCCGGCGATATCGCCAAAGGTAAGGCCAAAGCTGCAATCTGTGCTGCTTGTCATGGTTTAGATGGAAGGAGCAAATCCCCCATGTATCCTAACCTGCACGGTCAGAAAGATGCTTACATCGTAAAACAGTTGAAAGCTTTCCAGGCCGGCACCCGTAAAGACCCTATCATGAGCCCTATGGCCAAGCCTCTGTCAGCAGACGACATTGCAAACGTGGCAGCATACTTCTCCAGCCTGAAGTAATTTCCCTGGTAATATGCTTGTTAAAAACCCCGTCGGAATTCTTTCCCGCGGGGTTTTTTTCTGCCTGCTGGTTTTCCTTTACCCGTTCGCACAGGCCCAACCCCCGGCACTGTTCCCCACACGGGACCAGAACCCGTTTGTCCTGGCCCATGGTTTACCTACGCCCGTCAGCGCACGCTTACCTGCACCGTGCGAATTAAAAACCGTCACGTCCTTCAACGTTAGCAACACCATAAACCTGTACCAGACACCCAACGAACAGTTCTTTGTCGATACGGAAATCTACCAGTTAAATGTACAACTGGACTATGCCCTGAATAAAAGCTGGCTGATCGGCTTACGCACACCGTTTACCGGCTATACCAGCGGCGTATTTGACCGTTCCATCGATTACTACCACCAGACCCTGGGGCTCCCCCAGAATGTGCGCCCCTTATTCCCGGCCAATCAGTTTGCGATGAATTATCAACGCAATGGCATTACTGAATTCAACCGCGACAGCCGCAGTTATGGCCTGGGCGACATCAACCTGGTCACAGCCTGGCAGGCCTACCGAGAAGCAGATACGGCTATGAGTTACTGGCTCAGCATTTCCCTGCCCACCGGCAACAGTAACAAGCTCACCGGCGACGGCAGCAGCAACCTGAGCCTGTGGCTGGCGGCCGACACTCGTACCGCTGACAACTTCTGGTTCATGGCCAACCTGGGTTTCATGGCGATGGATAATCCCGACATCCTGAAATCTATCAACAATACGACGGTCTGGTTCGGCAACGCTGGCCTGCAATTTCAGGCCTGGGAGAGCATCCTGCTGAAACTGCAACTGGATTACCATTCCGCCTTGTATAATTCCGCAATCGATTTCCTCGGCAGCGCCCTGCAACTCAGTTTTGGTGGCAGCGTGGTAATGAACAAACAGACCAGCCTGGATATCGCTATCACCGAAGACATCCAGACCCTGGCATCACCGGATGTGACTTTGAATGTGAGTTTGGTTAAGTCGTTTTAAAAAATTTGACGCGGAGTCACAGAGACACTGAGGAATTGAGAATGAAGAATTTGACACGCTTCTTCAGCACAGGAACTAATCAAATCCCGACTTAATAATTCATTATTTAGATTCTAAATTCCTTTTCTCCGAGTCTCTGTGACTCCGTATCAATCTTTAAGCTTTTACAATTTTTCCCGATTATGATCCCGCGCCAGCAATACGTAAAATGCCGGCAGGATGAACAGGGTAAAGAAAGTACCAATACCCAGGCCGGCGGCAATGGTCATACCGATATGGAACCGGCTTACCGCACCGGCACCGGTAGCGATGAGTAACGGCACCATCGCCACCACCAGGGCGATGGATGTCATGAAGATAGGACGCAAGCGAATGGTGGCGGCTTTCTGTACCGCTTCCCGTTTCGACAGGCCTTCGTTGATCTGTAATTTATTGGCAAACTCCACAATCAGAATGCCATTTTTCGCCACCACCCCGATGAGTGTAATCAAACCAACCTTGGTGTAGATATTCAACGACAGGGCATGCACCCCCAGGCTGATAAAGAACAGCGCACCGGCCGTCGCCAGCGGTACGGATATCAGGATAATCAGCGGATCTCGCCAGCTTTCGAACTGGGCCGCGAGTACCAGGTAAATGACCAGCAGCGACATAAACATGGTTACCGTAAGCGCTGAGCTTTCCTTGGCGTACTGTCGCGAGTCACCCAGGTAATCATAACCATAGCCCTTGGGCAGCTCCTGCTTCGCCAGGGTCGTGAGATATTCCAGCGCGTCACCCAGGGCTACTTTCGGACTGGTGATACCCTGGATCACCAGTGAGTTCTGTTGCTGGAACTGGGTACGATCGGTGGGCTCCACCGACTGCTTCAGTGTCACCACCGTGGACAGTGGCACCAGCTTGCCGCTGGCGCTACGCACGTAGTAATCCTTCAGCATGTCGGCGTCGCGGCGGTAATCCCGTGACACCAGTGGAATCACTTTATAACTACGGCCTTCCATACTGAAGCGGTTCACATAGCCACCACCCAGCAAGGTTCCCAGGTCGCGAGCAATACTGGCCATACTGATACCCAGGTCACCAGCACGGTCGCGATTGATTTCCACGCTCACGGTGGGACGATCAATATCGATGGATTTTTCCAGGAACATGAACTGACCACTGCGCATGGCCTGCCCCTGCAGTTGATCCGCGACTTGCACCAGTTCGGAATAACTGCGGTCGGTGGTCAGCACAAACTGTAACGGCGCACCACGGGATGGAGTAGGAATACTCGGCCGGGGGAAGACAAAACTACGCATACCGGCCACCTGGCTTAACATACCGAACAACGGCCCCTGCACTTCCTGCTGAGAACGGTCCCGCTGCTCGACCGGTTTCATTTTGAAACCACCAAATATCTGCCCCGGTGTACGTCCCAGAATATAGAAACTGTCATTGTACTCCGGTAACTTTTCAAAACTCGACTGAATCTGTTTACCGTAAGCTTCGAGATATTCCAGGGTTGCAGTGCGCGGACCGGTGGCACTGAAAAAAAGGATGCTCTGGTCTTCATCCGGTGCCAGTTCATTTTTACTGGTCATATACATAAACACATTGGCCGGCAAAAACAATAAGCCCAGAAATATCACCATCCCGACGTGACTCAAACTATGATGCAAAGTGCGAGAATAAGCACTGGATAACCAGCCAAAGGCTTTTTCGACTTTCTGTTCAAATTTGCCTTCATGACCATGCTCTTCAAGTACCCGGGATGCCAGCATCGGTGACAAGGTTAATGCTATGACACCGGAAATGAGCACCGCGCCAGTGAGAGTAAATGCAAACTCGATAAACAGTGCGCCGGTAAGTCCGCCCATAAATCCGATCGGCGCATACACTGCCAGCAAGGTGGTGGTCATGGCGATAATCGGTACCGCCAGTTCCCGCGCACCTTTCAAGGCCGCCTGCATACGTGTTTCACCCAGTTCAATATGCCGGTGGACATTTTCCACCACGATAATGGCATCATCCACCACCAGGCCGATTGCCAGCACCATCGACAGCAATGTCAGCAGGTTAAGTGAATACCCCAGCAGGTACATGACAAATGCCGCACCAATCATGGACAGTGGCACAGCGACAGCGGGAATAATCGCAGCGCGCAATGAACCCAGCGTCAGGTAAATCACCACCAGAACAATCAACAGTGCTTCACCGATCGTTTTGTACACCTCCTTGATGGATGATTTGACGAACTGGCTGGCATCATAAGGTACTTTGACCTGCAGCCCTTTGGGTAACTGCGCCTCGACCTTGGGAATCAGTTATTGACTTCATCCGCCACCGTGATGGGATTGGCACCCGGTGACTGTTCGATGGCGATGAACACCGAAGGTATGCCCTTGTACCAGGTAGTGGTGTCATAGTCGTCCGAACCCAGTTCAGTTCTGGCAATATCACCCAGCCGTACCAGAGAACTATCCTGGGAACGCACCACCAGTTTGCGGAAATTCTCCGGCGCGTTTACTGCCGTGGTGGTGGTGAGGTTTATGGATACATATTTGTCTTTGGTGACACCGATACCGGCCTGGTAATTGTTGTTGCGCAACACATTCACAACGTCTTCACCGGTAACGCCGAGAGCCGCCATGCGCTGCGGATTCAACCAGATACGCATGGCATACTGGGCGGCAAACAGACGCGCCTTCGCCACGCCCGGCAAGGCCTGTATCTGTGGCTGCACGACTCGCAACACATAATCGCTGATCTGGGGACGAGGAATATCTTTACTGAAAAACGCCAGATACATTAGCGCAGTACTACTACCGGTGGTGGATTCGATGACCGGGTCCTGTACTTCGGCCGGTAGATCACCACGTTTACTCGCTACCTTGGCCTGAATTTCCGCAATCGCAGCATTGGGATCATAGTTGAGGCGCATTTGCGCTTCGATGGTTGAACGTCCCTGGGAACTGGTGGAAGAAAGATAATCAATGCCATCGGCTTCTGCCATGGCCTGTTGTAATGGTGTAGTAACGAAACCTTTAACCAGCTCGGAACTGGCGCCTGGATATACCGTGGTGACGGTAATGACCGTATTCTTGATCGCGGGAAACTGTCGAACTTCCAGCAAACCAAGCGAACGCAATCCCATTAACAGGATCAGCAAACTGACCACTGTCGCCAGGACCGGGCGACGTATGAAGATATCAGTGAATTTCATTCCCCGGTTATCTCCGCATCGTCCAGTGCTACCGAATTATCGATTTTCACCGGAATACCATCGCGTAACTTCACCAGCCCGGCACGTACGACCCGTTCACCAGCGTGCAAGCCTTTCACCACAACACGACCCTCACGGGTTTCCCCTGTTTCAACCGCGGTGCGTTTGACGGTCGACATGCCCTTGTCGTTTTTATTGATGACAAACACAAAGTTTCCATAGGTATTAAAACTGATGGCAGTGCGCGGCAGGGTCAGCACTGGCTCGGCTGCACCAGTGATGGTTTCCACCTCGGCAAACATACCGGGACGCATGACTCTATCGGTATTTTTCAAAGTGGCGCGCACCTTCAGTGCGCGGGTGCCAGTATCGACGCCGGAATTAACAGCAGTGACTTCACCTCTGAAAGTTTTCCCCGGAAGAGCATCCAGTTTCAAGGTCACCACCTGCCCCGGTTTGATGCGAGTGAGGTAACGTTCCGGCATGGTGTAATCGACAAAAATCGGATCCAGTGCCTGTAAACTCACTATCGGTTTACCAGCTTCAAGGTACTGGCCAAGGTCTACTTGACGGATGCCAGCCAGTCCGGAAAACGGCGCACGAATCACTTTCCGTTTTATCACTGCTTCCTGTTGTTTTACATGGGCGGTAGCGGAATCGAATTGGGCCCTGGCTTCATCGAAATCAGATTGGGAAGTCACCTGCTTTTTTAACAGGTCACTGGCACGACGATACTGCACTCCCGCCAGTTTTCGTTCAGCCCGCAGAGCCTCCAGCGCCGCCGCATCCACCGAATCATCCAGTCGGATTAATACATCACCCTGTTTCACCGGCTGGCCGGAGGTAAAGACTATCTGGCTGACAATACCATTTACTTCGGTACTGACTTCAATACCATTGATGGCGACCAGCGAACCCACTGACTGCAATGATGGCCGCCAGTTTTCCTGCATAACCTCAGTCGAAGCAACCACCGCCGGGGGAAAGGCCATAGCTTTGCCGCCACCTTGTTGTAGTGTTCGCCAGTACATAAAGCCGGCCACACTCGCGACGATGACAGCCAGTATGCTGATTGTTATACCCCACCGTTTTGTCATTTTCTGGTTTCCTGTTGGCTTACCCGCCGATGGCGGTCGGATTTTTTCGTTCGACCATTATATGGCCGCGCTGCATTTCAGTGTATGGGATTATCGGAATTTTTCATGAACATTCACACCGAAAAACTTCGGCCGGTAAAAACCGGCTCAGGTTGCAGACGATTCAGGATATCAGTCAATCCCATTCCCATCATGGTATTGAGGTTATTTTAGCGCCCAGCCTCAGACAGGCAGTTGATGGAAACAGGCTCACCCGATCAGATTAGCAAGCTCAACTCATAGCGAAATTTCAACTACACTCAGATAACCACAAACAATTTAATGTATTATTAATAATGCGCAAAAAAATCAGCGCCACAGATTTATGCCTTGGCATGTACGTCGACAAGCTCGAAGGGAACTGGCTGAAACACCCTTTCTGGCGAACGGCATTTAACCTGATCGATCCCAGGGACCTCCAGGCAATCAGGAATGCCGGCATCAAAGAAGTGTGGATCGATACGGCCAAAGGCAGGGATGTGGAAGAAAAAATCGAGCAAACCGATATCGAAGTAACCAGTCCGGAACCAGAAGTTGCCACTTCAAAACCAGTTGAAATAGAACACATCCCACTGGAAGACGAACTGGAGTTGGCCCGCGAGACCCTGAATCGTGCTCGGGAAGCCACCATTTCCATGTTCCAGGAAGCACGCATGGGACATTCCATCAAAATCGCCGAAGCGGCACCGCTGGTGGAAGAAATCTCTCAATCGGTAGCGCGTAATCCCGGCGCCATGCTGAGCCTGACCCGGCTCAAGAACAAGGACGATTACACTTATCTGCACTCGGTTGCGGTCTGCGCCCTGATGATCGCCCTGGGAAAACAGCTCAATTATGAGGGGAACCTGCAGTCCCTGGGGATAGCAGGCCTGCTACACGACGTGGGTAAAATGGCCATCCCGGAAGAGGTCCTCAACAAACCCGGCAGCCTGACTGATGAAGAATTCGCCATCGTCAAAGCCCATCCGAAACTTGGCTGGGACATGCTTAAGGCATCCTTCGATGTCGATGAAATCGCCCTGGATGTGTGTCTGCATCACCACGAGCGTGTAGATGGTCGTGGCTATCCTGACAATCTGGCCGATTCGGATATTTCCCTGGTGGCTAAAATGGGCGCCGTATGCGATGTCTACGACGCCATCACCTCGGACCGCTGTTACAAAAAAGGCTGGGAACCGGCTGAAGCCCTGAAAAAAATGACCGAATGGAAAGATGGTCATTTCGATGAAGCAGTCTTCCTCGCCTTCGTAAAAACGATCGGCATTTATCCCACCGGAACCCTGCTGAAACTCAAATCCGGCCGCCTGGCAGTGGTTACCGAGCAGTCCAGCAAAACCCTCTTAACCCCAAAGATAAAAGTTTTCTTTTCCTGTAATAGTAGCGCTCCGATCCCACCTAAAGTGGTTGACCTGGCACGTTCAGGTGAAACCATCGATAGCATCGAGCAGCCGGAAACCTGGGGACTGGATCGTGCCAAGGTTCTGAGTATTATGTAACTGTTTGAGAAACTTTGGCACAAAGTCACTGACGCGGAAAAATAATTCTTAAGGAAGCTCTGATTAATTCATCCGTGAATGATAAGAACTTCCTTAATAGGTCTCGTCGCAGTGAGCGACACGTGCGTCATAATAACGTTCACAGGTATAGGCACCGCCACCTTTGGCATAGCACTAACCACGTTGCTTGTAGGCATACTCGCGGCAGCTACCCCAGTTGGCGGTCATGCCCAGCATTTTGGCAGAGCGGGCTTTCTGCTTGTCTTTCTTGGCTGCCCAGAGGTTATTGTTCAGCTTCTGGAAAGCACCAGACTCGGTGCTGGCAAAGCGCTTATTAAAGTCGGCCAGCATTTTTTTCTGCTCCCAGCCCTGCAGATCGTGCTGAGAATGTTGTTTACCTTTGAACACTACATCACCTGCCTGTGCAACAGAGAAGGGCGTTCCAAGAACCACTGCTGATAAAAACATGGCCATTAAAGTTACTTTTTTCATGGTCGTTTCCTGATTTTTCGTTTCTAAATTGTTAAAAAAACCTGACAAATACCCAGTATTTCCTCTGGGCTTAATGCAGATTGGATTATTCGTGCCGGATGCGGCTAGACGTTTATCATTTGTCCGGAACAGGAGATGCGAAACAGGATTTCGCGACATTCCAGGATAGGCTTAAAAAATTATATCTAGTGTAGACTATGAAATAGCCACTCGCAAATCCCATAAACAGGTGAATTTGCCGTGATTTTTAAAAGATTCGATGCCGACTGGCGAATTCCATCGGCATCGAGAGACCAGAGACTGGCTTAGCGTTTCATGGAATTGAAGAATTCTTCATTGGTCTTGGTGGCCTGAAGGCGTTCCAGCATAAACTCCATGGCTCCCAGTTCATCCATAGGATGAAGTGCCTTGCGTAGTACCCACATCATCTGTAATTCGTCCGGTGACATCAGCAGTTCTTCACGGCGGGTACCGGAGGCATTGATGTTGATGGCGGGATAGATGCGTTTTTCGGTAATGCGGCGATCCAGGTGGATTTCCATGTTACCGGTACCTTTAAATTCTTCGTAGATTACCTCGTCCATCTTGGAACCGGTATCCACCAGCGCGGTAGCGAGGATGGTGATGCTGCCACCTTCTTCGATATTACGTGCAGCGCCGAAGAATCGTTTGGGCCGGTGCAGTGCATGGGCGTCCACACCACCGGTAAGAACCTTACCGGATGAGGGGATCACGGTGTTATAGGCCCGTGCCAGACGGGTGATGGAATCCAGCAGGATAACCACGTCTTTTTTATGTTCCACCAGGCGTTTAGCTTTTTCGATGACCATTTCCGCGACCTGTACATGGCGGCTGGCAGGCTCGTCGAAGGTACTGGAAACCACTTCACCGATGACCATACGCTTCATTTCGGTGACCTCTTCCGGACGTTCGTCGATCAGCAGTACGATCAGGTAACACTCCGGATGATTGGCGGCGATGGACTGGGCAATATTGCTCAGCATCATGGTTTTACCGGCTTTCGGCGGTGATACGATCAGGCCACGCTGACCCTTGCCGAAGGGCGTCACCAGGTCGATGATG
>Ga0114931_10004644_pt1 | contig 17112 bp, 14 predicted proteins | sample 2SBtaG_FD_89579 | JGI IMG/M metagenome (GOLD analysis project Ga0114931, IMG submission 89579) | Deep subsurface microbial communities from Kolumbo volcano to uncover new lineages of life (NeLLi) - 2SBTROV14_V59a metaG | ecosystem: Environmental > Aquatic > Marine > Volcanic | place: Kolumbo...
GAGCGAATCACACTTTTCGACGGGTTTTATACGCTCCGACGCTCAGAGCCAGTCCCCATTTGTCGCCTCCCTTTTCAGTTTGAATTCATTAGAACTGAATTTTTTTACCGGCCGCCCCGAATCAGCAACTCTCATGTTCCGCCTGGCTGACCAGACGCTGGAATGTGGCCCGGGTTTCGCGGCAAGTCTGCTCGACTTCAGCCGCCAATTCGTCTCCACTGGCGTAGCCCAGTAGATAAGCCAATCGGGCCAGTTCCTGGGGATCTTTGGGAAACTCATGCCGGCCGGCGGAATCCATCAGCCGAATTTTTGCTTCCACGTTCCGCTGAAAACGATAGCTGTCGCTAAGGAACCGAGCATCGGCGGCGGTCAGACAGCCATTTTTTTCCAGCGATTCTAGCGCGTCCAGGGTGCCTGGCTGACGGACCTCGGGCAATGTTCGGCCATACTTCAGCTGCAACATTTGCACGACGAATTCGGTATCCATCGTACCTCCCGCGGCCCGCTTGAGATTGCGTGACGATGCGGAATGTTCCAGCTTGCCGCGCATCGCTCGGATCTCGGCGGCATCCGGCGCCTGCCAGGGCCGGCCCACCATGGCCTTCACCACCGCTGCCATGGCCCGCTCGGCGGCTGCGGGCGAACCCACGATCACCCGCGCTTTACAGAGTGCCTGCCGTTCCCAAAACTGGCCAGTTCCGGCCTGGAAATAACGCACAAACCCTGCCAGGGGGATCGCCAGCGAGCCACTCCGGCCGGTCGGCCGCAGTCGCGGATCCACTTCGTAAAGCCTTCCATAGGGGCCAAACCGGTTGGCCCGTTTCATGATCCGCTGGGCCAGCTCGTTAAAAAAATGATTGTTCGTGGTCGAATCTTTTCGGCTTTTGCTGTGGCTTATCGTGGCCCCTTCGGCCTCGTAGAGAAATACCAGATCCAGATCGCTATGATAATTCGGTTCCCGCCCGCCCAGTTTTCCAAGCGCCAGAATTACCAGTTCGCACGGCTTTCCCTCACGCTCTGGCGATGGGATCCAGGGAGCCTGTGGAGCGGCGGAATTTTTTTCGGTTCGCGGCCCATCCGGCTCGAGTCGGGCCTGTTTGGGTCCCCCTGGTGTTGCCCCCGAGGATTCCGGCATGGGGCCGATCGTAGGCTGCCCCAGTTTCTTTTCCAGCCTCTGCTGTTCGACCTGGACGATTTCCTGCAGGCACACTTCGGCAATATCGGACAAGGCCCGATGCGTTGCCCGGATATCATCCTTGCCAAGAATATCGCGGACTCCCACGCGCAGATGTTGGGCATGTTTGAAACTGTGCAGAATCGGTTCGATGTCCTCGGCGCCTCGAGTCAGCTCAGCCAGGGACTGCCGCAGATCGTGCAAGTCGGGCAGATGGTCGACCAGCAGGCTATCCAGCAATTCGTCGATCATCCCCGGATTGCTGGTGAGGATGCCCGCCAGGTAGGGACAAGCCGCGCAGAGAGTCACGTATAGGTTGAGCATGGGATGGTTGCTGCTGAGCAATTCCCACAGGGCCGCCTTCCCTCCCAGCGAATCGCTCACTCGACTCAGGGAAACCAGCGTTCCGTCCGGGTCGGGGGTGGCGGCAATCGCTGCTAGCAACCTGGGAGCGATCGATGCTAAAAAGAGTCGACAGCGCCGCGACGAGAGAAAAGGAATACTCTCCTCGGCCAGGGACATCAGGTGTGTGTAGGCCACCATCGGATCGGCAAAGGGATATTTTCCCAGGACCTGCTCGATGAACTCCAGCGGTGGTTCGGGATCGTTCACCAGATCGACCTACGGCTCTGTCCGGGTCTGGTCCCCGAATGCATCGTGCAACAGGTGGTCGAGAATTTTACGATTCAATTCGGTCCGCTGCCGGTAATCCTGCTGAAATGCCGTCAGGCTCGACTTCGAGGGAGTCTCTGCATAGTCCATTCGCCGAGCCAGCCGGGCCAGCTCCAGATCGTCCGCGGGCAATTGGTGGGTTTGCAAATCGAACATAATCTGCAGCCGGTGTTCGAGTTTGCGCAGGTAGCCGTAATTTTCCTCCAGGATCGACCGCTCCTGGCGCGTCAGAGCCCCGTTCTGCTCCAGCTCGGCAATCGCTTCGAGCGTGTTGCCACTGCGGACCTTGGGCAGGGCACCGCCATTGAGAAGTTGCAGAAATTGGATCACGAACTCAATGTCGCGAATGCCACCATGGCCGGTCTTCACATTCCTTTCACCCTGCCTGGCGGCCCGATCCTCGATCCGCCGCTTCAATGCCTGGATCCCGGCAATGTCGGCCAGCGACAAATAACGCCGGTAGATCCAGGGCTCCAGTTCCGCCAGGTAACCGCGGCCCAGGTCGAGGTCTCCGGCGATTGCCCGGGCCTTGACGTAGGCCTGCCGTTCCCAGGTCCGCCCCCGCACGTCGTAATACGCCAAAGCACTTTCGACACTGCTGCACAGGGGCCCATGTCGCCCTTCGGGTCGTAACCGCATGTCGACCCGGTAGGCAAACCCCATGTCGGTGGTCTCGGTCAGCAGCCGTATGAGCTCTTGGGAGACCCGGTTGGCATATTCCTGGGATTCACCGGCGGCGCGGGCGTTGGACCCTGGGGCAGGCTCGTACAACAGGACCAAATCGATATCGCTGGAATAATTCAACTCCAAGCCGCCCAATTTCCCTAACGCCAATACCGTAAATCGTGGTCGGCGCAGCGCCAAATGGTGGAACCGTCCCTGTTTCGCCTCGACTTGGCGGTGGGAAAAATCGATCGCCCCTTCGACAATGGCATCGGCCACGTAGGAAATCTGTCTCGTGGTCTGCGCAATCGGTTGCTGCCGCACAATATCACCATAGGCGATGCGCAACGTTTCACGCTGTTTGAAACGCCGCAGCGCGGCCATGACCGGCTGGTCGTTGTCGAGGCAGCGCACTTCGCTGACCAGTTCCTCCACCAGCAAGTCGCGCGCCACCGCGCGGCCTCCGGTCATGCGCACCAGGTCGTAACTTTCCGGATCCGTGCAGAGCCAGTTGCTCAGCTTCCGGCTCGTGTTGAACAGCAGCAGCAGTTCGGGCAAGGAAGTGATGTCCCGTTCAAACAGGGCCGCGGTGGCCAGTGGGCTACGGGCGGACAACAGAAATTGCTCGAGGCAATTGAGCGCCAGGTCCGGATCGGCCAGTTGTGGCGCGGTACGGGCAAACTGGGCGCAGATCGTTCCCAGCAAATCGAGTGGCAGGCCGGCTTCGGCCAATCGCAGCAAATTGGCCCGGGCCGCGCGCAGGTCGGTAATCCCCAGCGGCTCCAGCCAGGCCCGTGCCTCATCGTCAGAATCCAGCAAACGGCGTAGGGTGTCGGGTTGCATCACAGGTTGCCCATCACAGACGATTCATGGGCCGATTTCCGCTCGAGAGGGCAAACAGTTCCGGTCCCGCATGTTGCGTGACAACCGTGCCAAACAGAGTCAGCGCATTGGCGTCGTAAATCGTCACTGGCAGCAGTTGGCCAATCTGACGCCGATTGCCTTCGAATACCACAATCCGGTCGCAGCGCGTGCGGCCGGTCAACTGCAAGGGGCCGGCCGGCTTCCCGGGGCCCACGGGTGGGGGGCCTGTCTGTTTCTCGCGTTTCAATGCCGCTTTGCTTGGCCCCTCGACCAGCACTTCCACCTGCCGGCCCAGGAAGGGCTGGTTATCCTCTTCGCTGATTGCGTTCTGAATAGCCAGCAACTGGTTGTTGCGTGCCTTCTTGACCGCATCGGGCACGTCGTCCGGAAAACGCTCGGCTCCTTTCGTGCCAGGCCGCTCGCTGTACTTGAAAATGTAGCTGTTTTTGAACCGCAGCTGGCGGACCAGCTTGCAGGTTTGAGCGAAATCCTCGTCGGTCTCGCCGCAAAAGCCGACAATAAAGTCGCTGGTCACCGCCACGCCGGGGATCCAGTCGCGTACCCGCCCGAGCATCGCACGGTACTCGTCCACGGTGTAGCCCCGCTTCATCCGCTCCAGGACCCGGTCCGAACCGCTCTGCACGGGCACATGCAGGTAGCGGCTGCTCTTGGGCAAGTCACGAACCGCAGCGAGCAAATCGTCGGTCATATCCTTGGGATAGTTGGTAATGAACCGTATCCGCTCAATGCCGTCCACCTCCTGCAGTTCGTAGAGCAAGTCGCTCAAGCGGGTTGTACGGTCTCCGTGCCGATAACGGTAGCTGTTGACGGTTTGCCCCAGCAGGATGATTTCCTTGCAACCTTCGCTGGCCAATTGATGGGCCTCGGCGAGGATCTCGCTCGGCGGCCGACTTTGCTCCGGACCGCGCACGTTGGGAACAATGCAATAGGTGCAGAACTTGTCGCAGCCGATCATGATCCGCACGTAGGCCTGGTAAGGCGTGGGCCGCATGGCCGGATCGCGCAACGGATCGAAACTCGCATGGCTCCGCTGGATCGCATCCCGAGATCCCTCTTTGCGCCCCAGGCTCACTTCCAATTGCTGCCCGGCCCCAGCGCGGGCCTCTTTCACCAATCGGGGGACTTGATGGATTTGCCCCGGGCCAACCACCAGATCAACATAGGGAGCCCGCTCAAAGACCAGCCGTTGGTCCTTCTGAGCCATGCAGCCCAGGACCCCGATCACTTTGTCCGGATGCGTCTGTTTGGCATGTTTCAAGCGGCCCAACGCACTATAGATTTTATCTTCGGCATGTTGTCGTACGCTGCATGTGTTGAACAGGATCGTGTCGGCATCGGCCGTGCAGTCGGTCAGCTCGTAACCCTCTTTGCGCAGGCTTGCCACCACCAGCTCGCTGTCGAGTACGTTCATCTGACAGCCGACTGTTTCGATGTACAGTTTTTTCGTCATAGAACTATTCGTACACATTTAGTATTTCCCAATGTCACTTAGCCCAGCAGAAGGCCCGGGCGATCAACCGATGCGGAATCCGGTTTTTTGAACCGCCAGCACATTGCCCAGGTCGGCTTCACCGGCCCTGCCTGTGCGTTGCACGCAGGCAGGCATTCTTGGAAGGCTCGACATTTTCAGGCTACTTCACGGTCCGTGTCATCGCTACCCGGTTTGGCGTCGGCTTTCGGTTGGTTGCCGCGTTGCTCTTCAATGACACGGTGAACCTGCTTGATGAGCTGGTTCCGCCGTCTGGTCATAAGCCGCACCAATGAAATCACCGCCAAATAGCCTGCCACGCCAGCCAACAACACGTCCCAGCGATCCATCAATCGTAACTCCTTGGGTGACCCTTCACCTGTGAGGACCGATTTTCCGTAACTCGCGAACCGGACATTCCGAGGCCCCGCATTCCACCGGTCGGCAGCGCTTGAAAATGGCTGTTTCGAACCGACTGGCCAGCGGCTATGCCGACACACGTGTTGCCGTGTCCGGGCCGGTCCCGTACAGGCCCTCCCATCATACACTGAGCTGGCGGTTCACGGCGAGGGGAAAAAGTCCGCTTCTAAAACGTCGTTGTGCAGCAGACCAAGTGGCCTGAGAGCGTCGCCGACGGGATCTACCGGCGGTGCTGCACACCGACAATCGCCTGGTCGGGCTCATTCACCGGCAGCATCTTTTCCAAATGAAGGTCAGAGTGGCTGTCGGTGCCACCGTTCCGGCTTGTTCTAGGCACACTCGCCGGTCGCCTGACGCTGTCCAAGAAGGCGATACAAGGTGAAAAATTGCATTTTTCAATTTCTTATCTATACTGCTACTGTTGCAAAACGCTAAATCAACCCCAATCGGACGATGGCATGCAACAGCACGGTTGCATTTTTTTGAGGATATGGGTCGGGGTACATGCTCTGCGGATGCGGTTCGCCGACGCCGACGTGCCTGTATGTTATAAGCCGTCGGTTTTTACACATGCGAGTCCGGGTAAAGCGTTCGATGGCGGGCTGCCATTTGATCTGGCGAATTTAACGGCGCGTTCTTCGACCGGTTGCGCGATCAAAACGATGCGGCACACCGTCGCGGCCCTTAGGGCTGACTCAAAAACAACTTCGGCATTTGCTGGCGGCAATAATCGATGCACATTGAAAACGGAACGAACCACGCATCCCCATCATGGAGCGAAAGCCGATCCATGCAGCACCAACTCTCGATATGGATGTTTCGTCATTGCCGGCCCTTGCTGATCGGTTTGGCGGTTCTTTTTCTCAACGCGATCAGCGTCTCCCGGCAATTGCCCGCGCAACGAAGACGTGTTCGCCCGACGCCGCCGACGCGGCCATTCAACGCCCCGGGCGCTCCGAGGTTCACCAGACTCGATGGGAAAGCCGGTGTGAATCCGCGGCCGGATGCCGATGGTAACTTTCTGGTTGGCCCCAACTATCTGCCGGCTCCGGAATTGAAAGTCGCCGATGGTGTGCCGCAGGGGATCGTACGACAGTTCACAATCGATTCCAAGGACTGCCAGCGTTTCAATCCAGGCATTGCTCGCAACGAATTCGGCACGGTCGATCCAAAGAACCCGAAGACGCTAATCGTCAAGACACATCCGGTTGATTATCAGCGGACCGTCACCGTGTATGTCCCGGCGCAGTACAAGCCGGGCAGCGAGGCTCCGTCCATCATCGTTCATGACGGTCCCCGGATCGAGAAGCCAGACATGAACTTCGCGCACGTGTTGGACAATCTTATCGCCCAGCGCCGCATCCCGGTACTGATCGGCATTCAAATCGGCAACGGTGGAGGCGACGCACAGGGGCACGAACGCGGCCGCGAATACGACACCATGTCGGGCCTGTATGCCGAGTTTATTGAGCACGAAGTACTGCCGCTGGTTGAGAAACGTTACGGCGTGAAGCTGACAAAGGATCCCGAAGGCCGCGCGGTCATGGGCATCAGCTCAGGGGGCTCGGCAGCACTGATCATGGCATGGTATCATCCCGAATGGTATCATCGCGTCGTGACCTTCTCCGGCACATTCGTGAACCAGCAGTGGCCATTTAATCCCGAAACGCCCGACGGCGCGTGGGGTTTTCATAACAAGCTGATACCCGAAAGCGATCCGAAATCGCTCCGCATCTTCCTGTCTGTCGGCGACCGCGACCTGCTCAACCCCAATGTGATGCGCGATGGCATGCACGACTGGGTCGAAGCGAACAACCGCATGGCCAGGGTGTTGAAAGACAAAGGCTATCACTACCAATACCTTTACTGCCTGAATGTCGGCCACGGCCTCGGTCCCGCGCGGGCCCAGATCCTGCCCCACGCTTTGGAATGGGTGTGGTACGGCTACCCCAAACCTGGAACCTCTCAATGACAGGAAATCAAACAATGCGTACCATGCTTTTTTATGTCCAGACGGTCTGTTCGCCGATGTGGGCGGCGATGATGAGCGGCCGCTATGCGGTGCGGACGGGCGTGTACCTTGTCGTCCGGCCGCTCGCGAAATGGGGACTTCCGTTGGCGGAACGCACGCTGGCCGACGCACTGCGCAAGAAGACTGCAAGATGAAATCCAGCACCATGAAATTATTTGATCCTTGGCACGGGCATGCCCTCTTGCTCCTCTTCGTTGTCCAGCCATTCAGTTCGATTGCCGCGCTACAGGCACAAACGATGCATGCGACCCGCGTGGCGCAAGGCCTCTCGCTGCCCGTTTTTGCCACGGCTGCGCCGGGGGATACCAACCGTTTGTTTATCCTGGAGCAGCGCAGCGGCCCCGGCGACGACACCGGACGCATTCAAATCCTGGATCTCAACACAGGCGCGATGAACCCTATCCCATTCTTGAGCGTTCCCGGGCTGAGCAACAACAGCGAAGAGCAGGGCCTGTTGGGCCTGGCGTTTCATCCCGACTACGCGAACAACGGCTTTTTCTATTTGACCGAATCGTTTCAGGGACACACGGATATTGTCCGCTATCAGGTCTCCCCCGGCGATCCCGATATCGCGATGGACGGCAGCGGCACGACCATTTTGAGCTACTCCCAGCCCCATCCTTGCCATAATGGCAACTGGCTCGGCTTTGGTCCAGACGGCATGCTCTATCACACCAGCGGCGATGGCGGTTCGCAACACGACGGTTTTGGAAATGCCCAGAACAAGACGACGCTCAACGGTTCGGTGGTGCGTATTGACGTCGGCGCCGATGGCCTGGCCGATGATTTTCCGGCCGATCCAAATCGCAATTATTCGATCCCCGCCTCGAATCCTTTTGTCGGCGAAGGGGGCGGAGTGCGGGAAGAGCTTTGGTCCATCGGCTTGCGTAACCCTTGGCGTGCCAGCTTCGATCGACGGACCGGCGACTTTTACATTGGTGATACCAGCCAAGACACGCTCGAAGAGATTAACTTCCAGCACGCCGGGGCTGCGGGCGGCCAGAACTATGGTTGGCCCTTGCGCGAAGGCACCATTGCCACCCCTACCGGCAATCCTTCCCCGGGTGGACCGAAACCTCCGGGAGCCATGGATCCGATCTATGAATACTTGCACACCAGCAAAACGGGAACCATCGGCTCCGCCACAGCCAATGGCAGCAACCAGGGCAACTCGGTGATTGGTGGCTATGTTTACCGGGGCCCTGTGAACGTATTGAATAACGAATATTTCTTTGCCGATTTCGTCACCGGCCGTATCTGGTCCTTCGAGTTCGACGGGACCGAAGATCCAGCCGATTTTAACGGTCAAAATCACAGTTCGAGCTTCAGAAACTGGAGCATCGTGCCAGACGCGGGCTCCGCGAGATTCTTTTCTTCCTTCGGCGAGGATGCGGACGGTAACCTGTATGTGATGAATTACGTGAGTGGCGAACTGTTCCGGTTCGATCCCACCAATTACTTTGATGCCGACTTTGAACTGGATCTCGACGTGGATGGTAGCGACCTTGCGGTTTGGGGAAACGCCTTTGGCACGGACGCCACTTACGGCGATGCCGATGCGGATGCCGACACCGACGGCAACGACTTTCTGGTTTGGCAACGGCAATTCGGCGCCCAACTGCCGCCGCCACCGGAGCCAGGCCCAATCACCTGGACCTCGGGTGTGTCAGGCTCGTGGTTTCTCGATTCGGAATGGTCCGATACAGTCGGCAGCGATCCGCAAAATGCCCTTACCACTTTTGGGAGTGCGAATGGCTGTGACTCCAGCGAAAACAAAGCGAACGCCACCATCCTCATCGACGGCTCCGCGGGGTCGACCAACGTGCTCTACGACTCGGATCTCGAAGGCGATGATTTCAGAATGACTTCGAACGGCACCGCGGCCGGATCCCTTATCCTGAGTGGCGGCGCCACGTTGGAAATCCGATCCACTACCACGCCGGACGGCCTGTGGACCGAAATCGATGCCGCCCTGCTAAAAGTCACTGGCCCGGGCTCCGAACTTGTGCGATCCCATACCGACCCGAACAAGAACGGTGGTGCGTTCGTCTTTGGTTCGTGGAGAAGTGTACAGGATCAACGGATCGATCTCAAAGTTCTGGATCACGGTTCGATCGATAATGAAGGCCAGATGTGGTTTGGCGCCTACAACAGCAGCGCTGTCGATCTGGTGGTAACGTGGGAAGTTGGCCGCGGCGCCTCGGTCCATAATCACGATGCGTTGGGAGGTGGAGTTTCACTCGACCACACCGCCGGCTCGGAAGGCGAGATCAACTTCATTTGGAACTTTGACGCGGCTGCCGGCGCCGCGGATGACAGTACTTACACCATCGATATGACCGGCCATGGTGGAAGCCTAACGGTTGGCGCCGAGGGGATACGCTATCAAAAGGAAACGGCCCAGAATGTATGGACCAGTACGATGAAAACCTACCAGCAGCTATGGGCGGATGGTCGGCTAACCGCCAGCACGAGCACGCAAGGCGAAGTTTTCGGTGACAACTTTGCTGTCGTTGGCAGCTCGGGTTTGGCGGACTACAAAGTGATCAATATCCAAGGGGCTTCGATGGGAGGCTCCGACACCGCGGACATCAACGGTGACTTCGTCGTCGATACTTCAGACTACAACCTTTTGGCAGCCAACTTTGGCACCGGCACGACCGTGGCGGAAGGCGACATCAACCTGGCAGCGCCCGGCGACGAACGGGTCGACGCCGCGGACGTTGGCATTCTGTTTGCCGCTTTCGCCGTGGATCCAGGTTCTGCCGTGCCGGGAACCGCCATCGCTCAGTACGATCCGGCTACGGGCCAGATTGTTGTTTCGGTCAGCGACGTCAACAACTGGTATGTCGAAAGCGCTTCAGCAAGTCTTACCGGCGCCGTGCCCACCGGATTGCCAGGGGCAGGTGGCCTGGTTTCCGACAACGATGTCAGGGTTGGCGAATCGATGCTTGCCCTGTTCTCCTACACCGACAAGAACCTGGGAAATCTGGCAGTAGCCGGTTTGCCAGTGGGAGATCTGAAGATATTTTGGAATGCCGGCTTAGGTCAGCCGGTGGAAATGCAATCGGTGGTTTACCTCGACTCGGCAGTGGCGGTGGTCGTGCCAGAGCCCACCTCGCTCGGCTTGTTCCTGCTCGCCGTTCTCGGTTTTTCAGGACTCGAAACTTTTATCTGCTGCCCCACGCCCATCGCTGGGAGCTCTGGGACGTGCCACACACTCTCAGGGCTAACAGAGTTGCCAAGTCCATGACACCTTGGCGAAAGAGTTCTACTGTCGTCTTGTTCGGTCGGGCATGCCGCAATGCCCACCACGCACGCGTCTGTCAGTCCCCTTTGCCGCAGCGTGGCCAGCGCGGCGGGAATGCCAGGTACAATCCCACCACCAACGCGCCAAAGACCGAGTAGATGATTGCAAACGTTCCGGGCGATACATCAAAAAACAGCAAGTCGTGCAGCCACTGGCCGATAAAAGACCGCTGGTAACCCTGCTGGCCGGCCAAGGTGCGGAGCCGATTTTCCCATACCGTCAAGGGGCAGGTCACGCCGCATAGCGACTGCACAACCACAATCGCAATCATTGTCAGGTGGATGTTGCGAAACCAGCTGTTATGGACCCAGCCGGCGCCCCGCAGCCCACCCAACAGAATCGCTGGCACCGCCAGGACGACAAAGGCGACATACGCCACGTGCAAGGCGACCACCCCATCGGCCCAAAAAGCGGCATTCATGATACCGTTCCCATAACTAGTATTCTTGGAGCTACTGTATTTTGAAGACAGTCGGTTTCCATGGAATTCGCTTTTGCTGCGATCATCGCATGCTTACCATGAGACAAATAAAAAGTAACGGTCAGTGCTGGCCGGGCGGGGTTGTTTCCTTGGCCTCGTCGCCCGTCTGGTCTGCCCGGGCCTCCTCCTTCGATTTCAGCCGGGTCAACTCCTGTTGTAGTTTCTGCTGCTGTTCGCGCAGGCTACTGAGCTGCTCGCGGAACTGGCTCAGTTCCTTGGGAGCCGCCGGTTGCCGCAGGTTGAGTACTTTTAGAGCCGCCCGGGCCGCTTCGGCCAAGCGGTCCGAACGCTGCGGGGCGGCCAGATCTTCCAGGGCGGCTCGGGCCCCCGGGTCGCCCAGATCGCCAAGGCTGTGGGCCGCGGCCGCACGGATCGACGGCCGCGGATGTTGCAAGTAGGTGAGCAGCCGATTGCGGACCTCGGCCGCCGCAGGCCGGTCGCGGGCACTGGCCGCCAGGGCCGTGAATGTCTGGCCGAGACCCTGGGAGGTCAAGTCGTGTTCCCGCTGTTCGAGCAGCTTCATCAAATCGGCAACAAAGTCGGGCGATCGCCGGCTGGCGATGGCCTTTACCGCGGCGACGGCCAGCTCGTTGCGGAACGAGTCGCTGTGCAGAAAGGAGCGCAGGATCTGGTCGGTTGCCGGCCCGGGATATTTCCCCAACCCTTGCAGGGCGGCTCCGACAATGGCCGGATTTTTTTCGGCGCGCGCCACCCGGCTCAAGAGCTGCTGCCCATGCTCGGAGTAAAACGAGCCGATCGCCTCCACCACCGCCAGCCGCACCCGCGCGTCGGTCTGTTCGAGGCCTTTCTCCAGAGCAGCGAGCGCTTCCTCGGTGCCGATGGCTTGCAAGGCGGCGGCCGCCTCGCGGCGCGTGCCGTAGAACGGATCGCCGCGGAGCGCGGCTTGCAAGGCTTTGACCGAGGCCCGAGTTTTACGCTGGCTCAGGGCTTCAATCGCCAACAAGCGGCCGAGCAGGTCGTCGGGCCTTTTCAGTTGGGCAAACAGCATCGCATCGGGCTTTTTGAATTTCACCTTGGCGAGCAGGGTATATTCGGGATCGAAACGAACGATCTCTGGTTTTGCAGCCAAGGCAAAGTAGAAATCATGCTTCTTCTTGCGGATCTCGATCGGATGCTCATGTGCCGTCCCACCGACAACCAGTCGTATGGCCGCCGGGAATTGGAACAGCAGAACCTTATCGTTGGTCGCCTGGGTCTGTTCGACGGTTACCCGGACCAGCTTTTCTTTGGCCAGCCAGCGGCTCTCGACTTTCAGCTCTGGAAAGCCATCATTGTAGACCCATTGATCAAAAAAACGATCCAGCGGCCGGCCACTCAATTCCTCCAGGACGGCGCGCAGATCTTCAGTCTCAACAAACCCCAACGCGTGCCGTTGGAGGTAGGTTTGAATAGAGCGGCGATAGAGGCCTTCGCCGAGCTGGCTGCGCAGCATGTGCAGCACCCAGCTCCCCTTAGGATAAGCGCGGAAGTCGAACTGGTCGTGCGGTTTTTTATAAGTTCGGGTAACGATCGGCCGGGTATCCGCGGCCTGCGTCCAAATCTTCTCGCGGGCATCCCGATAGAGGCCATAGCGGAGGGCATCGAGGCCAAACTTGTGCCCTTCGTACAGATGGGTGTAGTAGGTGGCGAATCCTTCGTTGAGCCACAGGTGGCTCCAGTCCTTGCAGGTGACATAGTCACCAAACCACTGGTGGGCCATTTCGTGCGCATTGAGCCGTCGGGTGGTGCGGATATTCTCAGTCTCGGGAGAAAACAGGGTCCGCTCGGTGAGCGCGGTCAGGGACGTGTTTTCCATGCCCCCCCACATGAAGTCGAGAATTGTGACCTGATCGTACTTGTCCCACGGAAAGGGAACGCCGATTTCCTGCTCGTAGAATGCCATGATGGGGGCCGTATCACGAAAGGAACTCTCCGCATAGGGAGCCAGCGAAGGCTGGGTGTGAAAGCCGAGCGGAATGTCACGATAATGGCCCTTGAGGGTGCTGAGGTGGCCGGCCACCAGGCAGATCAGGTAGCTGGCATGCGGCTTGGCCTGCAGCCAGTGGACCATTTTCAGGCCGCTCCGAGGATCGATCTTTTCTCCCAGGCGACGGCCGTTCGACAGCACGGTCATGGCCGCTGGCACATGGCAGATCAGCTCAGTGCTGGCCCGTTCGTTGGGAGCATCGAAGCACGGAAACCAGTGCCGCGCTTCGTACGGTTCGCCCTGCGACCAGACTTGCATGTCTGCTGCGGGATAGCCGTTTTTGGGAGTCCGAAAATAGAGCCCCCGGGCCGGTTCGGCCTGGTACTCGATGGCCACCTGGGCCGAAGTTCCCAGCGGAATCGGCTTTCGGAAGAAGATGGTCAAGTCGTCCTTGCCGCTGCTAAAATCTTCGATCGGTTGTTCGGAGTGGACCTGGAGAATTTGCAGATCGACCGCATCCAATTTCAACTCACGAAGGGGTTTCGCAATGGGCTGGAACGTTAGCGTCGCGGTCCCGGTGATGGTGTGATGGTCGAAGTCGGGAGTCACATCCAGGCAAATATGCAGGATGTCCGCGCGCCGGTCGGGCGCATAATGGCGTACCGTGGCGGCGGCCGATTTTTCCCCGGGAGCTCGCCCCTCGGCCTGACCGCAGTAACGACAAACGAGCGTCCGCTGCTCCGCCGCGCGGGTTGGGCAAGCGGCCCACGCCACCAGCGCGCAGCAGGCGGCGGCTAACCAGACGTTTTTAGCAGATCGCATGAAATGGGCCTCGGAGGTAGGGGGACTCTGGCAGAAAGATCAAGCTGCCGCGCCTTGGAGCGGTTCACGCCCGCCAGCCGTTGTGGATGCCATGTGGAAGGCCCGCTCGCTCTCGGACCCGCAGCAGGCTTTTCTGGCAAAGCCTAGTAATGGGGTGGTTTCTCATGGGGCAGATCGTCTCCCAGACCCAGGCTGGATAGCCGCTCGACCAACGCTCCGGTCTTGCTGGCTTCACATTCCAGCCGATCGAGTTGGGCCCGAGTCGCGGTGAGCGCTTGCCCCAGGCTTTCGAGGGTGTGTTCCATGAAGGCCTGACGCTCTTCCAGGGCGATCAGCCGCCGGTCGACATCCGCTGAAATGGATGGGAGTGGGTCGGTGGTAGGTGGATTATCCTGCATGGCGAATTCTGGCGGTAGGTGCCGTTTGACCGGTACTGTTTGACCTGGGGACTCGAAAAAGGATACATTCAATGTTGGAATGGAAGTGACTTGCGGGTGCTTGTATCGCGCCATGCCGTTGGAGCATACTAGGATGGAGCGAAGGGGGACGGACAAACGAAGACGGCCTAGTCCGGATGTCGTGCTCGTTGGTTCCCATTCCAGCCTGTCCATTCCTGCGGTACACCCATATTCTAGGGGAGAATCCCATGCCAGTACAAACGGCCGATGCGTTAGTCCAAAAAAAGTGTCTCCCCTGCGAGGGTGGTGTCGAACCATGTTCCCTGGAGCAGGCCCAATCGCAACTGGAGCAATTGGAGGGTTGGCATTTGACCCACGCGGGACAACGGATCCGCAAGGATTGGCGTGTGAAGCATTTTATGGCGGCCATCGATTTTTTCAACCGCTGCGCCGAAGTTGCCGAAGCGGACGGTCACCACCCCGATTTGCACTTGGAGGGCTACCGCAACGTGTCGATTGAATTGTGGACCCACGCGATTGGCGGTCTGTCGGAAAACGATTTTATCCTGGCCGCCAAAATCGACCAGTTGCCGGTTCGGCTACAAGAATAGGGTTGTTCCAAGAATGGCCGATGAAGCCGACCTGGGCAATCCGCTAGCCGCTAAAATGCCAATTTGCAGGCGGCTTATCGCCCTGGGCCCCTTGGGGTTGAGTTGTCATTTGGAAGTGTTGAATCGCCAGAAAATATGCCCATGCCACCCACCAGTCCTTCTGCGGCCGCTTCCTTCCCTTGCTTGATGGTGCGGCGTAACGAACAAGCAGACCGCCGCGCCAGGCCGTCCTGCGCGGTGGAATCGATCCACCCTGACGACTTGCCACCGGGCGATGTGCGGATTGCCGTCGAGTGGTCGTCGCTTAATTACAAGGACGCGCTCGCCTGCCAGGCCCATCCCGGGGTGGTTCGCAAGTTGCCGCATGTGCCGGGTATCGATTGCGCGGGAACCGTGCTGGAAAGCAAAGACTCCCGGTTCGCCGCCGGGCAGCCAGTGCTGGTGACCGGCTACGATTTGGGCTCCGGCCGCTGGGGCGGCTGGTCCGGCCAGGTCCGCGTGCCGGCCGAGTGGGTCGTACCGATGCCCGAGGGGCTCAGCGCCGAAACGGCTATGCTCTACGGAACGGCCGGCTTCACGGCCGCCCAGTCGGTCGACCGGCTGCGGCAACATGGCGTGTTGCCCGGCGCGGGCGAAGTGCTGGTGACCGGGGCGACCGGCGGGGTCGGCAGTCTGGCCTTGGCCATCCTGGTCAGGCTGGGCTACCAGGTGGTGGCAGTCACCGGCAAACCGGAACGAGCGACCCTGCTGCGGGATCTGGGCGCGGCGCGGATCCTCGGCCGCGATCAGGTCGACGACAGCAGCGGCAGGCCCCTGCTCTCCGAACGCTGGGCTGGTGGCATCGATACGGTAGGAGGCAACACCCTGGCCACCCTGCTGCGGGAAACGCGGCATCGCGGCTGCGTAACTGCCTGCGGTCTGGTGGCGGGCGACCAGTTGCCACTGACCGTTTTTCCGTTCATCCTCCGTGGCGTAACCCTCTCGGGCATCGATTCGGCCCAGTGCCCACGCGCGCTGCGGCTACAAATCTGGCAGCACCTGGCCGGTGATTGGAAACCGGGCGACTTGCAGCACTTGGTTCACAAGATCACCTTGGCCGAAGTACCCGACCAGGTCCGGGCGATGCTGGGCGGCCAGACCTGGGGGCGAACGCTGGTGCGGCCGGTTGCTTGAGGTATCATTTTTTATCTGTCATTCCCTACCCTACTAAGTGGTATGGACAGGCCAGGCATCGTGTGGCACGTCCCAGAGCTTCAGGCGATGGGCGTGTGGAGGCAGAGTAAACAATGTGCCTTCAGTGTCGATCTACAGGCATAGCAGAGGATGAGCCTGACAAGTTTGGATTTTGTAAGATGGCCAGGCTTGGTACGCGTATGACGGATTCAAGCAAGTCCATTCCAGGAGGCACTGATGGCCGAGACCCAGACGAGCGAACCGATTTACATGCTCAACGCGTTGTGGTTCCAACCCGACGGGGGCGAAGCCCGTTATCGGGAATACTTGCGCGCGGTGCGGGATGTCTCGGCCCGCTATGGGGGTCAAAAGCTCGAAAGCTACGTGCCCGAGCAGACGCTGATCGGCAACTGGGACGCCGACCTGATGTTCTTTGTCCGCTGGCCCGATTGGGAAACGTTTCAACAGTTTCTGGCCGACCCCCAATTCCAGGCGGTTCGCCACCTGCGCGAGGAGGCACTAACCCGTTCGCTCTTGATCCGCTGCCGCAAGGCGGGCTAGCCCGAACTTTTACGGGCTAAGGCGACCGGTAGATGAGAATATACCAACCCGGCGCGGGTGGCACCGACACGTGTCCGAATGAGGCTCCCTTGATGGCCCAGTGTGTTACGGACAAGTGTCGGTGCCACCCGGGTAATCGAGTTGTGGTTGGTAAGTTTTCATCTGCCGCTCGCCTAAAAGCGAAAAATCCTACGTATCTCCAGGGTATAACCGCGATTTCATTGAAATCTGAAATTCGCAGTTCTGTCTACTAGGATGGTGTCAAGCTGCCAAGTGTTAACGCCGCAAGCCGCGACAGGTCAAGGGCCAATTGTTTGGCTGGATAGCCATCAAGGGGCAGATCTGATTCTGGTTGTTGGAGATGGTTGCAACGTGGACGGATCGTTTTGTGTTGCTCATGCCCGATATTTATCCAAGCCTGGCAGGTAGCGCAACCCCTGTTATGGGATATACTGTCTGCTCTCCAGTGCAACATGCTGCACGAAAGCACGCATAGACCTTCTTTTGCCTTTTGC
>Ga0114931_10004645_pt1 | contig 17110 bp, 17 predicted proteins | sample 2SBtaG_FD_89579 | JGI IMG/M metagenome (GOLD analysis project Ga0114931, IMG submission 89579) | Deep subsurface microbial communities from Kolumbo volcano to uncover new lineages of life (NeLLi) - 2SBTROV14_V59a metaG | ecosystem: Environmental > Aquatic > Marine > Volcanic | place: Kolumbo...
CGTGCAAAAGTCCCCACACGCCCCGCGGTAAGAACCCGTACGCGTACAAGACGTCTTCCTCGACGGCCATGGTGTGATAGCGCCGCTCCAGATCGTCGGCTCGGTACCCCTTTACCCGGTGACGCAAGATCAGATCCTGAGCGCGCGCCGGGGCGCGAATCGGATCCGCCTGTACAAAACCAAGCCGACGCACCGCGCCCGCCAACGTCAGCGGCGCAAACAACGAACCGCCGATCGCCCGCGCGCGCAGCTGCTGAACCGTGACGCGCTTCATCGTCTGAGCATCTTGCCACGAACGCCGCGGAGGCAGCACGGCGCGACGCTCGGGCGCCAGCGAAGATCAAGTCCGTACGGTGTTGCGACCGGCCCGCTTGGCTCGATATACGGCGTCATCGGCGCGCTTTGTGAGCGCTGACAGGTCGTCATCGGCTGGACAACGCGCCGCTACCCCTACGCTGATGGTTACGCGGCCGAGCGGCTGGTGTTCGCCGCCGGGGAACGAATAGTCAGCGACAGCGGCGCGCATCCGCTCCGCGACTATCAGCGCGCCCTCCAGCGGCGTGTTCGGCAGCACCAGCACGAACTCCTCGCCGCCGTAGCGTACGGCGAAAGAGTCGTTGCGTGCCTTGATGTCCGCCGCGCGTGTCCCCGACAGGAGGATCCCGGCCAGGGTCTGCAGGACCGCGTTGCCGGCGAGATGACCATTGCGATCGTTGTAGCCCTTGAAGTGATCGACGTCGAAAAACAACAGCGACAGCTCGTGATCGTGGCGTTTGGCGCGGGCGAACTCCTGCTCGGACTGCTCGGCGAAGTAAGCGAAGTTGTACAGCCCGGTCATCCTGTCGCGGAACGCGCCGCGTTCGAGCTCGGCTGTGAGCCGCTCCAGTTTTCGCTTTTGAATCCGGGTCTCGTTGAGTGAGTCTTCCAGCTCGCACAACAACTGCACGGCGTCAGCGTTTGCCTCGGCCAACGCCCGGGTCTTGTGACTGAGCAAGGAGTTCTCCTGCCGGAGCCTGGTGGACGTATCGTCGCGTTGGATCAGCATCTGCACCGCGGACACGTTGGCGTCCGCGACGAAGCGCGCGCGCTCCTGCAGCTCGCCAAAGCTTCGCCGGCACAGCTCCTCGATCTGGTCGACCAATTCGTACAATGCCTCACGTGGCTCGGTCGACAGGGCGGTACGCAGCTGCAAAAACGCTCGCTCGACCTCCGCAATCGTGTGGCTGATGGCGCGCCGCATTTGGGTCGCGCTCTGGTCCGCGGCGTTCACAACGTCACCACCGATGCACCCAGCGCGAGGTCGACGACGTGGCTCAGCCCGGTGACCTCGGCGCCCGATAGCAGTGGTTCGTCATCGGACGCGGCGCAATAGAACTCGTTGCACGGACTGCACACCTCGATCTTGCCGCCGAAGTCGAGGAACTGGTCCACGTACGTCGCCAGCCCCTCGAAGCCGCTGACTTGCACACTTTCGATGGCGCGGCGGCGCGACCAAAATGCGCCGCTGACGGTCATATAGATGGCGACCTCGACCCCGTTGATCAACCCGGTCACGCCCATCGCGAACGCCAGAGTTGCGCGGTTGCCCCGATCCTCGGGACCGGTCGTCAGAATGATGAGTAGCTTTTCAGCCATGTCTAACTCCTCAGGTTTCCTTGCGGATCACGGCAATGATCTGTTCACTGTGGTGCTCGATCGACATGAGCGTATGACCCGTTCGGCGGCACCAGGCTTCTATGTCGAGAAGAAACGCCGGATCGTCGGCCGTAACTTCGAGGGCCTCACCGCGCTGCATGGCGCGGATGTTCCGGTGGACCTCGATCAAGGGCCGCGGGCATTTGAGCCCCAGAGTACTGACAGCGCGTATAATCATGGTGGAGTCTCCGTTAGACAAACAGGGTTTGGCCGGTGGACATGGCGCGCTCGACGAACGTGGCGACGCCACATGACTTCAGGCCCGGATAGTCGATCAGATCATCTAGGGTCAGCCCGAGCACGCCGAGGCTGGCTTCGCAGACATACAGGTGCACACCGAGCTCGGCCGCGATCGCGAGGTTCTCTTCGATCGACAGCATGCCCCTGGCTTTCATGCGGCGACGAATCAGCCACGAACCGAGACCGCACATGTTGAAGCGCGACGCTTTGAGGCGCGCGGGGCCACACGGCAGCAGCCAACCGAACAGCCGCTCGGTCGGAGAGCGTTTGAGGCGCGGCGGTCTGCCGTGTCGCAGCACCGGCGTGGACCAGAAGGAAAACATCAGGTGGGTCTCGGTGCCCATCGAGGCCGCGCCGATCGCGATCGTGAGCGCCGCCATGACCTTGTCGACATCTCCGCTATGGAGCACGAGTGTCATGGCGCCTGGCGCCGACGACGGGGAAGCTGTAGGGGTTGCGACGCTATTGAGCCCCTGGACGGGGGCAACACGATCGGCGGAACAACGGGGCACTGCGAGGGCTACCGGGTCAGACATGCCCTGGACCAGTGCACGCGTCGTGCCGCTCCTCCGCATCTGGCGACCCCTCGGATTGGTCCCGCGTTCAGGCAGTTGCGCGGCTCTCAGCGCCCTGTTGCGTGGACCGGCGCCGGGTAGGCACGACCCATGGGACGACCTGACCGTGCCCGCGCCTGCCGGGCTGCGCAGCGCTCGAGGTGCCCACAGCCGTGTGCATCCAACGGTACGCCGGACCCCGCTTTGACGCGGTGTGGCGCGCGCAACTATCGCTCGGGCCGGGGTTTTTGCGCGGCGGGTTGCGGCGATCGCGTGTGCGATGCGGCAGCTGGAACGATGCTTGCGATGGCCAGTTGCGCCTGCCGGGGAAGGAGGCCGCATGTCTTATCGTTTGCTCGCGTGCGCGTTGGTCGCGACGGGTTGTACTGGTGTTATCGAAGGCGTCGCCCAGCGGGGCGATGACCACGATCAGGTCGTCGTGTTGCAGGGCGAGGACCTGGCGCGCGAGCTCGGCGAGTCGCCGGTGCACGTGGCCGAGCGGCCGTTCGTGCGCATCGGCGTGATGTGGGAGGCCGATCGCCCCGGCGCGATCGAGCTGTCGGTGAGCGACGACGGCAACAATTGGTCCGGGTGGATGCCGGTCGTGGTCCAGCACATCGAGATGGAGCTGAACATCGGCAACTTCACCGGCCAGCTCGAGTTTGCCCGGCCGATCACCCACTACCGGGTGCGCAGCACGGTGGGCCGCGCCGAATACGTGCGCCTGGAGCTGTTGACCACGACCATGTCCGAGAGCGTCGAAGACGGCGACGGCACCGGCGCCATGTTCCTGGACCCGGTCGGCGATGCCAACGTGCACAGCCGTTCGGAGTGGGGCGCAGCGCCGACCCGCTGCACCAGCCCGCTGGGCAGCGCGTACCGCATGGCCATCCACCACACCGAGACGCCGACCAGCGACAGCGTGTCGCCCGAGGCGCGCCTGCGCAGCATCCAGAGCTATCACATGAACACCCGCGGCTGGTGCGACATCGGCTATCACTACTTGATGTCCCGCGACGGCCGGCTGTGGCAAGGCCGAGACGTGCACCTTCTGGGCGCGCACACGGGAGGCAGCAACACCGGCAACATTGGCATCGCCGTGATGGGCAGTCATGACACCACGCCGATCACCGACACCCAGGTCGACAGCCTGGCGACCTTGATCCGCGGTCTCGCGGACCGCTACGGCATCGCCATCAACCGCACGGCGATCAAGGGCCACCGCGAGTACAAGTCGACAACCTGCCCCGGCGATGCCCTGTTCGCCCAGCTCGACGACATCGTCGGCACCGCGGCAAACGCCGGCAGCCCGCCGGCCTATCCACCCAGCGGCGGCGGCACCGTCAAGGTGATGGGCGTGCTGTACGCCGGCTCGGACACCGCCGACCGCATCGCCGGCGCGACCGTGACTGTGGGCGGCGAAACCACGACGACCAACGATGTCGGCTTGTGGCAGTTCGACAATGTCCCCGAAGGCAGCTACACGGTCAGCGCCAGCGCGCCGGGCTACGAGCCCCGCTCGATCACGCGCACGACCTACGCGGATCCGACCTGGTCGAGCTTCGGCCTGTCGCCGGCGACTGGCACCACCACCGGCACCGCGGTGCTCCAGGGCGTGGTCTATTACACCTCGGACAGCTCCAACCGGATTGCCAATGCGGTGATTACCCTGTCCACCGGCGAAACGGTCAACGCCGACGAGAACGGCTTCTACCGACTCACCGACCTACCCGCCGGACCGGTGACCATTACCGCCAGCGCGCCGGGTTGGCTCACCGCCTCGGTCGACCGCGTGCTGGTCGACGGCGAAACCGCGTGGGGCAGCGTTCGTTTGGCCACAGACAGCGCCGACGCCGATGTCGGCGGGCCGGGCGCCGACTGCACGCCGTGCGCGGCTTACGACTTTTTGTGCTGCAACGTGCCCGCCAACGACATGTTCTATCTCACCTCGTTCGCCGGCGGCGGCTCCATGGCGTGCGGCGGCTACGCCGACGGGGTGCACTACTACGCCACCAGCTGGGTGCGCTGGGGCTGCGGTGCCAAGCTGCGCGTGACCAACGCGAACACGGGCGCGTGTGTGGTGGTCGAGGTCCAAGATGCCGGACCGGCGAACTGGGTGGAGGAAAATGCCGGTGGCCCGATCCTCGATGCCAGCACCGTGGTCTGCGAAGACCTGTTCGGCAGCAGCTCGTGCGGCTGGTCCGATCAGAACGTGGTAGAGGTCGTCGAAGTAGCCAGCGACACAGCGGTCGGCCCGGCCGGATGCCCATAGCGGGGTCGGAGCGGGCGCGGGCGCGACTCGCCCTAGTCGTCGCCGGCGTCGTCGCTCAAGTAGGCGAGGATGACCTCGTCGAGGCTCTTTTCCGAGATCAGGCCCTGGCCGAACAAGCCTTTCTGGGCCTTTTTCTCGTGGGCGCGGCGGGGCCGGGACCGGCGGGTGCTTTCGCGACCGACGACCTTGGGCGGCGCGCTCACGATGACCGCCGGCCGAGACACGACGACCCCGCTGCTGCGGTGAGTGGTCGAGCGCGGCACCCGGTGAGAGCCCGAGCGGGTAACCACCGGGCGCCGGGGCGCCGGCGTAGGCGGCGGCTTGGCCGGAGCGGGAGCTGGAGTCGGTTTGGGCGTGGGGGCCGGCGGCGGGTCGCGCTGAAGCATGGTCGGCGCATTGGCGATCCGCTGGGTATCGGGCGGTTTGGTGTAGACGTCGGTGGTCTGGGCTGCCGCCGCTTCGGGCACCGCGCCGATGTCGCTGATGGCTTCGAAGGCGTCGGTGACCGATTTGTGCTTCTGGCTGTAGCTGGGCTCCTCCTGCAGCTTGGGCACCCCCGCCGGAGGGGTCGCTACGGGCGGGCTAGCCGGCTCCAAATCGGGATTATCGCCGAAGTATTGGTCGATTTTGTCGTCGAGCTTGCCGTGCTTGAGCTCCTTGAGCAGGGCTTTGTGCTGGGCCTGCATCAACGATTTCACCACGTCCTCGGCCGAATCGCCGTCGTAGGTGAGCTTGCGTGTGCTCACGATGACCCCGCCGTAAAAAACGTGGGTGAACACATGAGGGTTATCCACGCCCGAGTCCTCGGTTTGAACATGAAACACGAGTCCCCGGTACCGGATGTTGTGGTTGTAGCCTAAGATCGGCGAGCGTTTGCCCACGGCCAAGCGTGAATTTTAGCACGAGCCGATCGGGTCTGCGAAAGGACAACAACCCGCGAGACTTGTTATTCTTTCGGCTGGTTGGTACTCACGCGGTGCGCACATGGCGCATAACGTACTACTCGCACACTCCGAACAAAGAAAAGGCCCTGGAAGAACCGTGTCCGACAAAGAGCAGGAATTCGTCGAAATCATGACCGAGTGGTTGGTGTCGCTGCCCCACGATCTCAAGTTGCTGTTCGATGTTACCGACGATGAAAACTTCAGCCGCGAAGCACGCGAGCTCGCCGTCGGCGGGTTGATCTACGTGGTCTCACCCAACGATTTCATCAGCGCCGACCGGCCCGACAGTGTGCTCAGCTACTGCGACGACGCGTTGCTTCTGCACATGCTGCTCGACGAGCTCGCCGGCGGCGAAGACGGCGAAGATCTGCAGGCGCGACGCGCCGAGTTCTTCGACAGCCTCAAAGACGAGCTTTCGGTGTGTGAGCAAGCTGTCGGCAGCGAGCTGTACAGCTGGATCAAATCGAAACTCCCGCAGCTCAAGAGCCTCGAGTACAAGGGCAAAAAAGTGGCCACCTACCTCGACGACGACGAAGCGTCGGGCATGCTGTACGAAGACGGCCTGGGCTTCCGCACCGAGTATGAAGTCGACGAAGAAACCATCGGCGACAAGTTCAAAAAGGCCCGCGGTGTGGTCGAGCTGTGGCAGCGCAAAAAAGAAGAGGAAGACCGCAAGACCGCCTGAGGCGCGGTTCTGCGGCCGTACGCGCTACAAGTCGACCAGCTCGTAGTTGGTGAGGCTCTCGCCCAAGAACCGCGGGCCGAGTTCGTCCAGACGCGACGCGTCGGTGACGAAACAGTGCAGCTCCCCGCGGTCGGTGGTGGTGGCGCGCGCCTCGACGAGCACCTCACCGACGACGCCGGCCATGGCGATGGCCGAGTCGACGACGCGGATGTCGCGGCCCGACACCTGTCGCGCGACCTGGGTCAACACGCCGGTCAACAGCGGGTAGTGCGTGCAGCCCAGCACCAGGGTGTCGATCGCCGCGTCGTCGGCGAACACATGCTCGAGGTAGCGGGCGGCCACGGCCTCGGCGATGGAGCCGTCGATCCAGCCTTCTTCGGCCAGCGGCACCAGCAGCGGGCAAGCCAGCTCGGTGACCACGGCGGCGGCGGCGCGCGCGGTGATGGCCCGGCGATAGGCACCGCTACGAATTGTTGCCAGGGTGCCGATCACGCCGATGTGGCCGGTGCGGCTGGCTTCGACAGCGCTGCGGGCGCCCGGGTCCACGGCGCCGACCACGGGCACGGGGCTGGTGGTCTGCAGCCCGGGCAAGGCGTTGGCCGAGGCCGTGTTGCACGCAATGACCACCGCCTTGACCCCGCGATCGACGAGAAAGCGGTGGCAGCTGCCGGCGTAGCGCTCGACCGTACGGGGGCTCTTGGTCCCGTACGGCACCCGGGCCGTATCGCCCAAATACAGGATTTGCTCCCGGGGCATGGCGCGGCGCAGAGCGGCCACGACGGTGAGTCCACCGACACCTGAGTCGAACACGCCTATCGGCCGAGAGTCAGACATTCGCCCGCTACTCTAGCCTGTCGCTGCGACGAGGTGGCACAGTGGCTGATCAACACGCCACCGGCGGCAACAATTCACGCCTGGCTATTGACGGCGCTCAAACCCGCGCCGGCGCGCTCCAGCATGCCCTCGTACGCCCACAAAAGTTGCAGGAATGTCGCTGGTTTATCTTCGAGCTGGTTGTACAGCGCGGTGATGCCCGGGTGGCACGCTTCGGCCATGGGGAGGTGCTTTTCTGTGATACGACCTTGCACTGCGCGCTGGGTACAGCAAGTTGGGGGCCAGCCCGAACGTGGCGTGTGAGGCCAAACCATCTTGACGGGTGTGACGCTGCCCGTTATCCAGTGTTGCGAGCCCGACGCGCCATGACCATGCCTCTCGCGGAAATTCTCCATACGCCCAACAACGCCGAGTCTGCAGCGCAGATGCGCGCGATGATTCAGGACGACCCGACGGCCATCATCCGTGTCGCCACCGCTATCGGCCAAAACCGCGGCCAGCGACCGCCGGCGAGCATTACCCGCGCGTGCACCGAAGAGCTGCCCCTGCTGGAGCACACGCCGCCGCTGCGCATCCGCGAGGCCCTCGACGAAATGCTGGTGCAGCGGGATGTAGACGAAGGGCTGCAGTGGCTGCACGAGATCGGTGTCATCGCCCTGGTGCTGCCAGAGCTGAAAGCCACCGTGGATCTGGCCCAGGAAGGAGGCCGCAAGCACAAGGACGTGTGGGAACACACCAAGCTGGTGGTGCGTCAGGCGGTATCCCGCAAAAACGTGCGCTGGGCGGCGCTACTGCACGATATCGGCAAGGTGCCGACCCGCACGTTCACCCAAAAGGGTGTGCATTTCCACGGTCATGCGGAGGTGGGCGCGCGCATGTTCGACAAGGTTGCGCGGCGCATCCCGTTCGCCAACGAGGATCGCCGAACCATCCGGTTTCTGATCAAGTACCACCTCCGCTCCAACCAATACAGCGCCGAGTGGACCGACAGCGCCGTGCGCCGGTTCAGCCGCGAAATGGCGGTGCATCTCACCGATCTGCTGGACCTGTCCCGGGCGGACATCACCTCGCGACGGCCCGGCCGGCGGCGCCAGCTGTTGCACCAGATCAGCGACCTGGCCAGCCGCATCGAGACCCTGCGCGAACAGGATGCCCAGCTGCCGCCACTGCCCAAGGGCGTGGGCACGGCCATCATGCGCCACTTCGAGCTGCCGCCCAGCCGGCTCATCGGCGAGCTCAAACGCGAGCTGGAGGCCGCAATCGAGCGCGGCGAGCTCGAGGAGCGACGCGAGGACGAGTACTACGTGGATTGGCTGGCCAAGTCCGGCCTGATCACTCCGGAAGCAGCAGCCCGCTACGCACAGAAGAACTAATCGGCCACTCGTGCGTCTTTTTGGCTTGTGAACGTCGCACGCCCGTTTGTCGCCCTCAGTCTATGTGTAGGTTTTGCCGCTTCCGCCTGTACCGGCGACAGCGCTCCCGCTCGCGCCACCACGGCAGCCAAGGGCAAAAGCGCCGCCCAAAACAACGTTGGCGCGCCCCCGCCGCCGGCCAACCTGACGGTGCCATCGCGGGTACGCGGCGCGGGCGTGCCGCACTCGGGCAACATCACCAGCGTGGTCCTGTCGGCCGACGGCAAGGCTGCTGTGACCCAGGACAACCACGGCGGCGTTCGATTGTGGCCGGCGCTGGACGGCTCGGCCGCGCCTCTGGTGGTGCCTGCCCAGGGCGCGATTCAGCTGGCCGTGGCGCGCCGCGGTAGAGAGTATTTGATCGCCTACGTGGACTCGGCGGACGCCGCCCACATCCTCAGCATGACGACCGGTGGCAAGCTCAAGGAGCTGCTCAACACGCCGCCTCACCAACCGGTGAGCCAGATCGCGCTGTTGCCCAGGGGCCGCGGCGCGGTGACCCTGCGCAAAGACCGCACCTTCCATTTGTGGACCGTCAGCGGCACCGAAGTGGCGATCTACGAACAGCGCAGCTTCCGCCCGCTGCGCTTCATCCTGGCCCACGACGGCAAGTCGCTGGTCGCGGTGATCCACGAGTCCGACGACGCCAAGGCGTTGACGCGCACGGTGCTGTTGCAGCGGCTGTCGATTGTCATTCGTCCCAAAGCCACGCTGGCCAAGCTCGGCGACGAGCGCCGCCTGGTCATCGACCGCCAGGTTGCGGTCAGCGTGTCGCCCAACGGCAAGCGTGCGGCGTATCTGTTTCGAGCCGACAAAAAGAAGCCGACCAAGTGGAGCGCGCGGGTCGCCGACCTGACCGACCCCAACAGCGACCCGGTCACGGTCAAAGACGAGCTGCAGCGGGTGGCCCACGCCGCCATCGCGTTTGTCAACGACAAGCAGGTGATGGTGACCGGCGGGCCGAGCGCGCGCTCGTGGCTCATCGACCTGCCAACGCGCAAAGCCTACGGCCGCGTCGGCCCGCCGTCCCACTTCGCGTCGGTGGCGGTGCCTAGCGCGTTTGGTGCCGGCATGCGCGTCGCCGGCCTCGGCGGCTGGTTGTTCGTGCAAAACGCGGTCAAGGGCCACCACTACTACATCGGCTATTCGCGGTTCATCCCGTCCAGTGGCGCGGTGTCGCCCAACGGCAAATGGACCGCGTGGACCAGCGGCGGTGACGTGTGGTTCGAGTCGCTGGGCAAAGGGCCCGGCCGCGTGGCACGCCTCGAGCTGCCGCGGATCCGGACCGCGGTCAAGGTGCGGTTCGTCGACGACGACCATGTCCTGTTGGTCGACAGCGTGGGTGGCCTGAGCATCATCGAGTGGGCCAGTGGCAAACAGCTGGACACCGCCGACGCATCCGGCCCGGTCGCCCGCCTGGACTACTCGGCCAAACGCCGGGTGGTGCTCGTGACCCGCGCCAACAACGAACTGTGGTTGTTCGGCATCGGCAAAGACAACAAGTTTTCCGGGCCACATATGCTGGATTACGTGACCCAACGCGGTGGCCTGCTCGACACCAAGACCGCCGCGGCGCCCATCCTGTGGACCCGCGACCTGAAGGGCAAGTACGCCGCCCTCACCTGGAAGCAGCTCACCAGCGCGGGCCCGGCGCCGGCAAACGAGCCGGTGCTGCCGGCGCGGCGGCGGCGCGGAAAACGCGCCAGCAGGGCGCGCCCCGACATGGACCGCGACGCGCGAGAAGCGCCGGCGCCGTTTCTCGCCGGCCGCGCCTACGACCGGTTCGGCTTCACCTACCGCCTCAAGTTACCGGCGAGCCAGGTCGACCCCAGCTTGCGCCTCATCGAAGTCCGCGATCACAACAACAAGGTCGTCCGCAGCATCACCATCGACACGGCCAGCGTGTCGCGCCTGGTGCCGTCGCCGGACGCGTCCAAGCTGCTCGTGGTCGAGCGCACCGGCGCGGTCACCGCGTGGGACCAGAGAACCGCCAAGCGCTTGTGGGGCTTCAACTTCATGCGCGCAGTCAGCAACATTCGCTGGTCGGCCGATGGCAAGTACGTGGTCACCGCCACGGGTCAGGGCGCGGCGCTGCTGGCGGCGGACACGGGCAAGCAGGTCTACGTGACGTGCGGCAGCTGGTTCGAGCGCCGCACGACGCCGCCCCCGATGCAGTTCGGCGGCAGCCAGCAACACCTGTGCGCGCTGTAGCGCGCTAGCGGGCGATGCGGACAGTGATGGCTGACGCCAGCGCCAACCGACTGTCGGTGCCGTCGATGATCAGGTAGCCGCCGCTGTCGAGGCTGATACCGAACGGCGGCGACAGCCACAGCTGCCATTGCACGCCGGCGGCGGCGACGGGTTTGGTGTCGCTGTAGGTAAACCCCACGTCCGCGTGCAGGGCCAGCTGCAACGTGGGTCGCGACGCCCCGGCCTCGAAGGTCAGGCCGACGCAGACCATGCCGGCGTCGAAGTTGTCGAAGCCGCGGTACTCTGCGCGCACGCCGTAGCGGCCAAAGCGGCCCCCCGGGTACAGCTCGAGCTCGGCAGCGGGGCCGTAGTCGGCCGGGCCGGTCACCGCGCCGAAGCCGCCAACGCCAATGCCCCAGTGCACCGGCCGCGGTGGTTTGGCCGTGCCGGGCTCGGCGTGCAGCGCGGGTGCCACCAGCAACAACACGGCGGCGACCACCAGGGCGGCGGACGTTCTCACGAGTCCTTCTTACCACCCAGATAGCGCACCAGGCTCAGGTGCAGCTGGCTGCGGATCATGCGCAGAATGCTGTCGAATTCGCGGTTCTCGACGTTCAACCGGGCCTTGAGCTGACCCAGGGTCTTGGCCACCAGCGACTCGCGCGCCTTTTCCAACCAGCGGTAGGCGGTGACCCGGTGCACCCGGTAGATGGTGCCGATCTCGTCGATGTTGAGCCCGTCCACGTAGTGGTAACGCAACAGTCCTTGCTCGCGATCGGTCAGCGCACCGAGCGCTTCGACGAACGCCTCGCGAAACTCGTTGCGGTACTTCTCCTTCATGTAGGCGAGCTCGGGATCGTCGCCGGCGGCGCTCACCCCGGCGAGCACCTGGTTGTTTTCCATCAACACTTCGCGCTTGTCCTTACGCATCTGGTTCAGACACGTGCGCACAGCCACGGCCCGTACCCAGCGGTGCAGGCCACCGCGACCGCCGTACTCGGCGATCTTGGCGGGCTTACCGCCCTTGGGCACGAGCAGTTTCTGGCGCACCAATTGCTTCACCTCTTCCACCGTGGCGCGGCTCTGTCGCATCCGCGCCAGCGCAGCATCGATCTCGGTGACGTAGCGCGCGTCGAACTCGGCAAGCGCGCGACCGTCCCCGGCAACGCACGCGCAGGCAAGGTACAGATCGCGCATGCGAAGGTAATCGAGGGCATCCGGGATATCTCGATCATCGGGCAAACGCTGGGCCACGTACGCCACGAACGTCGCCGGCGCCACCTTGAAGTTGGGCCAGGCTGATCGCGCTTCTTCGAGCGCCTGGCCAAGTCGCTGTTCGAGGTTGGACAACTCGGCCGCCGCGGCCCGATGCGATTCTGTGGCGTTGGCTAAAAACGGCTCGACCAGAGAGGGCGCGGGTCTCACTCCACCATAGTAAGCGATCCATAGGACGGGTCCCAAGCCGGCGCGCTCCGTGATACGGTTTCGGGGTAGCTGCCAAGCGTTGTACCCGTGGAAGCGAACCGAAAACTACGCAAGCCAGGCCTCGAACACTTCATCAAGTTCGTCCGCGACCTGCCGGAGCCGACCCCGCGGCAGATGTTCGAGTTGCTCTCCGAGCATGGCTACCGCGGCCAGGACAACGCGCGTCGGGCGCTGTGTTTGATGGCGTACCGTCACGTGCGCCGCATCAAGCGGATCTACCTCGACGGTGTCGAGCGCCGCGAGCTGCTGCGCAAATCGAACTACCTGCTCGTCGGTCCAACCGGCTGTGGCAAGACGTTCATGGTCGAGCTTTTGTTCGGCCAGATCCTCAAGCTGCCCACGGCGCTGGTCGACATCACCACCTACTCGGAGACCGGCTACGTCGGCCAGGACCCGAGCACGATTCTCACTCGCCTGCTCCACGCCGCCGACGACAACCCGATGCTCGCGTCGGTGGGCATCGTTTGTCTCGACGAGTTCGACAAGATCTCGTCGGGGCAAAACAACGCCATCTTCGCCGGCGCCGGCACCACCAAGGACGTCACCGGCATGGGCGTGCAACGCGAGTTGCTCAAGATGCTCGAGTCGTGCGAGGTGGTCGTGCCGTTGGAGCTGACCCACTCCACCTACGGTGATCACGTGGTGCTGTCCACGTCGGACATCGCGTTCGTCGCCGCCGGGGCGTTCTCCGGCTTCCAGCAGATCACCCACCGCCGCGCCAGCCGCGACAGCATGGGCTTTGGCCGGGTCGGCGTCGCGCGCACGACCGCCGACGACGCCATCGCGGTGGACTTCAAGGCCGAAGACGTCGAGAGCATCGCCAACTTCCAGGCCTACGGGTTCTTGCCCGAGCTGATCGCCCGATTCACCCGGGTCTTGCCGTTTTCGTCACTCACCGCAGATACTTTGAAGGATATTCTGCGCAGCGACGTTGTTGATCGCATGAAACGGGAATTCTCCGATGAGGGCTTCGAGCTCAAAGTTGACGAGCACGTGCTCGATCATATAGTTGACAACGCGTTGCGCCGGGAAACCGGGGCTCGCGGCCTGTCCTCGACGCTGACGCGCCATCTGGAGGACGCTGCGTTCGACGCATTCGGCTCGGACCGAGGTGGAACCGTCGAAGTAACCATGGTAGACGGCGGAATTAACGTAGTTTGTCGTCAGTAGCTCGCGCTACGCTCCAGGCCGCGTTGAGTTTGAAACGGTTGCGTCCCGGTCGAGCGACTTTCGTCGAGAGCGAGGCGCGAAGAAGGAGTTTGGTGGGCCCAAATGACTGATGACCAACGAAGCTATCGGCGGAAAGAGCCGACCCGGCGCAACCGGGTTAGACTCATCGCGGTCTAACCATGGACAAGATCGTCGTCGAAGGTGGCGCTCGCCTCAAAGGCGAGATCAATGTGGGTGGCGCCAAGAACGCCGCGTTGCCCATCCTGTGCTCGGCGTTGCTGACCAGTGGCACCAACCGGTTCAAGAACGTGCCGCAGCTCAACGACGTCATCACCATGGGCAAGCTGCTCGGCCGGCTGGGCTGCGAGGTCGGCGGTGAGCGCACCCTGGAAGTAACGCCGCCCGCCAGTAACCCGAAGACCAGCACGCGCGAGCGCCATCTGTTCGAGGCGCCGTACGACCTGGTCAAGACCATGCGCGCCAGCGTGTTGGTGCTCGGGCCCCTGGTAGCGCGCTACGGCCGCGCCCGGGTGTCGTTGCCGGGCGGCTGCGCCATCGGCGCGCGGCCCATCGATCAGCACCTCAAAGGCCTCGAAGCCATGGGCGCCAAGGTCAAGCTGGAGCACGGCTACGTCGAGGTGGAATCCGAGCGGCTCAAAGGCGCGAGCATCGTGTTCGATGTGCCCACGGTAACCGGCACCGAAAACATCTTGATGGCCGCGGCGCTGGCCAAGGGCCGCACCGTGCTGGAAAACTGCGCGCGCGAGCCCGAGGTCGAGGAGCTGGCCCTGGTGCTCAACAAGATGGGCGCCAAGATCGAGGGCGCGGGCACCGCGGTGATCCACATCGAAGGCGTAGACGAGCTGCAGCCGGTGGAGCACGCCATCCTGCCCGACCGCATCGAGGCCGGGACGTTTTTGATCGCCGCGGAAGTGACCGGCGGCGACGTGCTGGTACGCAACGCCCGCGCAGAGCACCTCGACGCTGTCATCGGCAAGCTGCGCACCAGCGGTGTCGACGTGTCGGCCGAATCGGATGGCTTGCGCGTTCGCGCCGACGGCCGGCCGACGGCCTTCGACATCACCACCCAGCCCTACCCGGGGTTCCCCACCGACATGCAGGCCCAGTTCATGGTCCTGGCGTGTCTCGCCCAGGGCCAGAGCCTGATCAAAGAAACCATTTTCGAAAATCGCTTCGTGCACGTGCCCGAGCTGATGCGCATGGGCGCCGATATTCACATCGACGGCCGCTGCGCGATCATTCGCGGCGTCGAGTCTCTGTCCGGCGCCTCGGTCATGGCCACTGACTTGCGCGCCTCGGCATCGCTGGTGCTGGCCGGTCTGGTGGCGGGCGGCCAGACCGAAGTCCTGCGCGTGTACCACCTGGACCGGGGCTACGAGCACATCGAGACCAAGCTCAGCGGCGTCGGTGCCCGGATCAAGCGGGTGAAGGGGTGAGCACGCCGACGCCGAACCCTGCGCTGAGCAGCGACCACCCTCTGGTGGTGGCACTGCCCAAGGGACGGATCCTGAAAAAGGCGGTAGCCCTGTTCGGCGCGGCGGGCTTCGACCTGTCCGAGACCCAGGACAGCTCGCGGCGGCTGATCTACGACTGCGGCCCCTTGCGGGTCTTGCTGCTGCGCTCGTCCGATGTCCCGGTGTACGTGGACTATGGCGCGGCGGACGTGGGCATCGTCGGCCGCGACGTACTCGACGAGCAGAACCGCGACCTGTACGAGCCGCTGGATCTGCGCATCGCCGCGTGCCGCATGGTGGTGGCCCAACCAAAGGACCGCCCGGTGGACGTCCGGTCTCAGATGCACCTGCGGATCGCCACGAAATATCCAACGATCACCAAACGCTATCTGCAGCAGCGCGGCATCACCGCCGAAGTCATCAAGCTGTCGGGCGCCATCGAGTTGGGGCCGCTGACCGGCCTGGCCGATCAAATCGTCGATCTGGTCGAATCGGGTGAAACCCTGCGCCAAAATGGGTTGGTCGAAGTACACACCATCATGCCCGTAACCAGCCGCCTGGTGGTCAATCCGGCCAGCCTCAAGCTGCGCAGCGCCGCCATCTCCGAGCTGATCGGACGACTGGAAGCGCAGGTCGGATCTGCGCCCGATTCTGTAGTAGGGTAATCAGGTGTCGGGGTCGACCGACTTGCGTACATTTGTTGCCCGCGAGTTGCGGTTGCATCCGCGCGTCGCCTACCAGGGGCTGCTCACGGGCGAGGACGACGGCGCGTTGATCGCCGCCGAGCTGCCACCCTTGCCGCCGTTCCGCGACGACTTCGTCGGCGCCATCGCGGTGGCCGACTGGGACCACCGGCTGCCGTCCACCGCGATGGCGTTGCGCGTCTACGGCTACTACGACGAGGCGAGCCTGGCAGCGGGCTACGAAGCCTACGATGATCGCCTCGAGGAGATAGGCTCGCGAGACAAGTACCCCGAGTTCGACGTTCCCGACTTCGACGGCATGGCCGCCAACGAGGCGTACGAGATCGAGCTCACCCCGGACGGCCAGGTCGGCCGCTGCCGCTTGACCTCGGCGTGGCGCCGCAACATCGATCCGATGGACGGCGAAAACGCGGTGGCCATCGCCGCCGAGTCCATCGAGTTCAAGGCACTGCTCGAAGGCATCACCGATCGACCGGCGCGCCTGGGCGAGCTGGAGGCGGTGTCGTGGACGCCACCGTGCGAGTCCGAGCATCGCCGATGGACCCTGGACGTGTGGTACCTGCTGGCGTTCGATGGCCGCATCGGCACCGGGCGCAGCTTCCTGGTCGATCTGGACGACGACGTCGTCGTGGTCTCGCGCGACTTTTCCGTACGCACGGCCTAGGAGGGTGTTGTGGATAGACGTCGTCGCGCGGATGGTGAGATGCGGGGCGAGGTCGGCCGCACGCCCGGAGCGGTCAAGGGCGTGTATTGAAATACATAACCGCAGGCCGCGAAAACGTACGGCCGAGATCGACCGCAGATTGCCACCGCAGCAGATGGCTATGCGCAACACCCTCCTAGCTGACTAGGCCCAATGCCGGTCAGTTAAGCAAATAACGTGGGAATCTCGAACGCTTGGCGACGGCGTCGGTATTGCGGGCGCGGCGCTGGGCACAAACTGTGAGACGCGGGGCTATTGCGGCTCCCGCCCGCCCCCGATGCCGTCGTGTCACCGGCCCCCACCGCCTTTGTGGGCTGGCGACGAAGGTGCCGCCGAGGCCGGCGGCTCGAATCGTGGCCGTGCTGTCCGCTGCTGTCCGCTGTGGTGGACTTGGACGCGACGCTCGACGCCGGCGAGGGGGGCGGCGCCGGCCTGCGGTTGGAGGTGGGTGCTCGAACGACGGGCGCACAGGACCTCCCGGGCCGTGGGGGCCCCGGAGACGGGCTGCGCCCGTCGGTCCTGCGCGCCTGCCGCGCCGGCCTGGGCCCTGGCCAGGTTTCTGGCCCATTGTCAGCATGGCCGAGGCCGCGCTTTCGGGCGAGGGCGCCCGCGCCGGCAAGCCGCCGGTGGAGGTGATGGTGCACGTCGATGCCGCGAGCCTGCGCGGCCACACCAACCACGGCGATGGAATTCCCGCGGAGGTTTGCCGGCGGCTTTTGTGCGATGCCGGTGGTGCCCAGCCTGCAA
>Ga0114931_10004646_pt1 | contig 17108 bp, 15 predicted proteins | sample 2SBtaG_FD_89579 | JGI IMG/M metagenome (GOLD analysis project Ga0114931, IMG submission 89579) | Deep subsurface microbial communities from Kolumbo volcano to uncover new lineages of life (NeLLi) - 2SBTROV14_V59a metaG | ecosystem: Environmental > Aquatic > Marine > Volcanic | place: Kolumbo...
AGTCGTTAAACGCGACTTAAACTACCCAGCTTATAGGGGTTGATTGTAGGCACAACCGGCCGGCCGTCAATCGGCTGACGTGCGTTGTCCCACGGATTTTCCCACGTGACCAAAGGCCGCGCGAACTTTTCGGTGGCCGCTGCCGCCGCGATAACGCCACGCCTCTTGACGGCGGGCATGCGTGCCACGCTGCTCACGACGAAGCGGCCTTCAGCCCCGCGCGACCCAGGCGGTAGAGAATCTCGCTGGCCAGCGACAATTCGTCGAGCGGTAGCCATTCGTCGACCGTATGGGCCTGATCGATCGATCCCGGACCGAAAACAACGGCCGGCACGCCCGCGGCTGAAATCTTCGAGGCGTCGGTCCCATAGGGCACGCCGATCGGCTTGCTCGGGAAGCCGCACACTTGGGCAACCTCGCACAACCGCTTGGCCAGCGCGTGGTTGGGTCCATCGGAAAGCGTGGCCCCGTCCATAAAAGGGGAATCATGCTCGACCGCGAAGTCGATACCCGGCCAACTCGCGATGTGATCGACGACGTGACGGTACGCCGCTTGGTTGTCCTCACCGGGAAGGAGTCGGCGGTCGATTTCAATCGTGCACTCATCCGGTACGGTGTTGACGCTCAGTCCCCCGCGAATCGTTCCTACGCTAAGCGTCGCCCCGCCGCATAGCGGATGAGGTTCGATGTTGGGCGCCACGTCGTGTTGATACGCTTCGAGAGCGGCCAGGACGCGGCTCATTTTATAAACCGCATTGTCGCCGGTTTCGGGCTTCGAGCTGTGTGCCGCCCGTCCACGGGTTCGGCAGCGCCAGCGAACCGCGCCTTTGTGGGCCACGACGACGTTCAGATCGGTGGGCTCGGCCACGATGGCCGCATCGGGCGTACGCGACAACAGCGACGAACCGCCTTGCTGCCACAGATTGGCCAGCGCCACGGCGCCGGAGTAGCCATGTTCCTCGTTCACGGTACAGGCCATGACGATCGTCGGCCGTGCATCGGGAGGTTCGTCGGCCAGTCGTGAGATGGCCGCCAGCATGGCCGACATGCCCCCTTTGATGTCGCAGGCGCCCCGGCCGTAGATCCGCCGATCGCGGACGACCGGTTTCCAGGGATCGATCGTCATGCCGTCGACCGGTACGGTGTCTTGATGGGCCTCGAACAACAGCAGCTCGCCCCCCTGTTCGACGGGCACCGCGCCATCGAGCCGCGCGATGATGTTGTCGCGCCGCGGCTCGACCGTGTGCCGCTCGTAGCGAAGCCCCATCCGCTCGAACAGCGCGGCAAGGTGTTCGGTCATGCGATGCTCAAGAAACTCCGGCCCCGAAACGTCGCGCCCCATCGGGTTGACGCTCGGGATCGCCACCAGATCGCATAGCGTTTCAACCAAGTCGATGGCCATGATAATTCCCGGAAAAGATGCGGGGGAAATGAGAAAAACGTCGAGCGGCTTGCCGTCCAGGTCCGCACATTGTAGCCTCTGACCACATGCGGCGGCGCGGCCGCGCAGCTTGGCTTGCCGACCGTTTGGGTTGGATCATAAAAATACCCCTGAATTGGGGATAGACGAAGTCCCTTGTAGAGAAAAAAATAACATGTGTTGAGGGCGACGGCCCTCATCCTTTCAACCCTTCGTAGGTTCCTGCCCCACCTGCGAAGGGTTCTTTTTTTGCCCGTACGAAAAAACCCGGCGAGCCTCCCGCCCCTTCGGCCACTCAAGCGGAAAGCAAGGCACATGTGCCCGGATGATTCATGCAGCGCGGGCCGGGAAACAAGCCGCACGATCGAAACCAAGAGGCCCCAAGCAGGGGGCATCCAATGGCGGGCGCATTTCTCCCTTTTCTTCGTGCCGGTCATGGCGTTTGAAGACGTGGTCGCTTGACGGTCGGCAGGGCAATCGATAAGATCCTTTGCGCGTGGAACTTAGGCTCGGCCTTGGGTCGGGTTTTTTCTTGGCCTTACATTGTGAAACGATTCACAATGTGGAGTCATGTGATAACACGTTTATAGGCAAGACGTTATGGCGAATGTCTGGCTGCCGATCTTCCTGTTTGGGCTGGCAGGTGCGTCGCTTGCCGGCGGCTTGCTGTTGCTCGGCTTTCTTCTGGGCCCGCGCCGCCGCAATCCGGTCAAGGAGATGCCCTATGAAAGCGGCATGGACCCCTTTCACGACGCGCGGCACCGCTTTGACGTTCGTTTTCACGCTCTAGCCGTCGCCTTTCTGGTGTTCGACGTCGAGATCTTGTTTTTGTACCCGTGGGCGGTTGCCAGCCGTCAGGCCGAAGGGGTTGATCGGGCGGTCAGTCTGGGCTTGGTCGGTGGCCGCGGGATCGTCTTTGGCGGCGCGATGTTGTTTCTGTCGCTGGTCGTTCTGGGGTTTGTCTATGACTGGCGCAAGGGGGTCTTTCGATGGCGTTAGAGCTTCCCGAGAATGTCGTCGTCAGTCGGTTGGACCATTTGGCCAGTTGGTGCCGCAAGAATAGCCTGTGGCCGATGCCGTTTGCCACGGCGTGTTGCGGCATCGAGTTGATGGCCACCGGCGCAAGTCGCCACGATTTGGCCCGTTTCGGGGCCGAGGTATTTCGCTTCAGCCCTCGTCAGTGCGATCTGATGATCGTGGCCGGTCGGGTGGTAATGAAAATGTTGCCGGTGCTGCAGCGCATTTGGCAGCAGATGCTCGAGCCGAAATGGTGCATCTCGATGGGGGCGTGTGCTTCGAGCGGGGGCGTGTTCGATACCTACTGCGTGGTGCAGGGGATCGACCGCTTCATTCCCGTGGATATGTACGTGCCGGGCTGTCCTCCGCGCCCCGAACAATTGATTCAAGGCATCATCGACTTGCAAGACAAGATCCAGCGTGAGGGGACGGTCACCGGCAGGGAGTTTACTGCCCGAGGTCGGCAGGGGCTCAACCGGGCACTGCTCGAGCTGCCGGTCATTGAACCCGTGGTGAAGTCGAGCTGAAGTTAAGCGGCGGCTCCCAGCAACCGTCATATGGAGAGAGCGGTTTTCAAGCCATGGCCAGCCGGGAAACGATTGAAACGCTTGAGCGCCGGTTCGCCGATGTGAAAGTCAGCCGGTTCCGCGATCAGTCTCGCGCGATCGTTTCGCGTGAACTGCTGATCGACGCGGTGCGCTGGCTGCGCGACACGCGCGGTTTCGATTTGTTAGTCGACATCACTTGCGTCGATTATCTGAACTATCGCGATGCCGTCAGCCGGTTTGGGCTGGTCTATCTTCTGGCCGTGACCGAGACGAATGAACGGCTCATTCTGCGGGTGATGGTCGACGAGCCCGATCTTTTGGTGCCGTCGTTGGTGCCGCTGTTCGAGGGTGCCAACTGGTTGGAGCGTGAGGTTTTCGATATGTTCGGCATTCGCTTCGACGGGCACCCGGACTTGCGGCGCATTCTTATGCCCGAGGCGTTCACGGCATTTCCGCTGCGCAAGGATTATCCGCTACAAGGTCGCGGCGAGCGGCACAATTTTCCGACGTTAACGCGGGGAGAGGGCTGATCCATGCCGCTTGAACCCGCCACGTTGACGCAAGATCCGCATGCCGAGGGGGATGAGCAGCAGTATCTGTGGACGCTCAACTTCGGTCCCCAACATCCGGCCACGCACACGACGCTGAGGATCGTTTTGAAGCTTGACGGCGAGCGCGTGGTCGACGCGCTGCCGGACATCGGCTATTTGCATTCGGGCTTCGAGAAGATCGGCGAAAGCCTGGATTACAACCAATACGTCACGGTCACGGACCGCATGAATTACATCTCGCCGCTGGCCAACAACGTGGCCTGGCATCATGCGGTCGAGAAACTGCTGGACATCGAGATTCCGCCGCGCGCCGTGTATCTACGTACGCTGGTGGCCGAGCTGGCGCGGATCAGCGACCATCTGCTGTGCTGCGGAGCGATTGGGTTGGACGTCGGCGCGTTCACGTTTTTTCTGTATGCCTTCAATCAGCGCGAGGCTCTGTACGACGCTTTCGAGACGCTTTGCGGGGCCCGCTTCACGACGAGCTACACCCGTGTCGGCGGCGTGATGCACGATGCCACGCCGCTGTTTATCGAAAAGGTGCGGCAATTTATCCGCGCGTTTCCCAAAACGCTTGACGACATGGAGCGGCTGTTGGACCGCAACCGCATCTTTGTCGATCGCACGCGAGGCTTGGGCGTTCTTAGCCGGCAAGAGGCGCTCAGCCGTAGCTGTACGGGTCCGGTGGCTCGCGCTAGCGGCGTGGCATTCGACCTGCGAAAAGATGCGCCGTATCTGGCCTATGCGGATTTCGATTTCAACGTCTGCTGCATGACGAGCGGCGATTGCTACGCCCGCTATCTGGTGCGGATGGCCGAAATGCGGGAGAGTTTGAAGATCGTCGAGCAAGCGATCGAAAACCTGCCCGCCGGGCCGGTGAACCTTGACATGGGCGAACGGATTACGATTCCCGACAAGCGTCAGGTTTATACGACGATCGAAGGCTGCATTTCGCAGTTCGAGCTGATCATGAGCAACCGGGGCATCGAGGTGCCGGTCGAGGAAAGTTACGCCGCGATCGAGGCCCCCAACGGCGAGTTGGGATTTTACCTGGTCGGAGACGGCAGCGACGTGGCCTATCGCGCGCGGTGCCGTCCGCCGTCGTTTGTTCACTTTGCCGCGTTTCCGTACCTGATTCGCGGGCATTCGCTCAGCGACGTGGTGGCCGTGCTGGGAAGCCTGAATATCATTGCCGCCGAATTGGACCGTTAGGTTAGAAGCGGCCGTCGGCCGAACGAGGCGTTTTTGTCGTATCTCATCCGGTGGAATCGTTGCGTGTTTTTTTAAGGGCGACCGGCTTCGCTGCTGAACGCCGCGAGCGGTTTTTCGAGTGGACGGACGAGGACCGCGAACGATCGGCCGTGAGAGGGATGAAGCGATTACGATGACCGAACGTGTGATGACCGAACGTGTTTTGAACGATGAGCTGACCGCGGCCATTCGGGCCTTGTTTCCGCGCTATCCGACGCGGCAGGCGGTGACGCTGCCGGCGCTGCACCTGGTCAACGCACGGTTGCGGCACGTGCCGCTGCGGGCGGTGGTTGAAATTGCCGAATTGCTCGAACTGGCGCCGGCGCAGGTGCAAGACACGCTGACGTTTTACGGCTTCTTCAAGCAGGACAAGCCGCACGGTCGGACGCGGGCGTGGGTCTGCCGGTCGATCAGCTGCGCGCTGCGTGGGGGTGAGGAGATTCTCGAACATCTGTGCGAGCGGGCGGGCATCGAACCGGGAGAAACGACCGCGGACGGGCGGCTCACGCTTGAGTTCGGCGAGTGTTTGGGGGCCTGCGACTTTGCCCCCTGCCTGTTGGCCGGAGAGACGCTGCACAAAGATTTAACGGCCGACAAGGCCGACGCTTTTCTCGATTCGTTGGAGTAGGTTTCCGTGGCCGAGTTTGAACCGGTTTTGTTGGCCCACATCGAGCGGTCCGGAAGCCACACGCTCGACGTGTATCAGTCCGCTGGCGGATATGCGACGCTGCGCCGCGTGCTCGCTGAAATGCAGCCGCACGGTGTGGTCGAGGTGGTTAAGAGCAGCAGTCTCCGCGGTCGTGGCGGGGCCGGATTTCCCACCGGGCTGAAGTGGACCTTTCTGCCGAAAGATCATCCCGGCCCGATCTATATGTGCATCAACGCCGACGAAAGCGAACCGGGAACATTTAATAACCGCGTTCTCATGGAGGAAGACCCGCATCAGATGATCGAGGGCGCGATCCTTGCCTGCTATGCGACGCGGGCGACGACCGCCTACCTCTACCTGCGGTATGAATATCCGTTGTGCCTCGAGCGGCTTCAGGCGGCGCTCGACGAGTGCTACGCCGCCGGGCTGCTGGGTGAAAACATTCTCGGCAGCGGCTATTCGCTGAATATCTACATTCACCGCGGCGCGGCGGCTTATATCTGCGGCGAGGAGACGGGGTTGATCGAGAGTCTGGAAGGCAAACGCGCGTGGCCGCGAATCAAACCTCCGTTTCCGGCCGTCGAAGGCGTGTTTCACAAGCCGACCGTGATCAATAACGTCGAGACGCTGTGCTGCGTGAAACACATTGTCGAGCGCGGCGCCGACTGGTTCAAATCGATCGGCGTACCGCCGGACCCGAACAATCCGCGGGATGCGGGCAGCTATGGCCCGAAGCTTTACTGCTTGAGCGGCCACGTCAATCGGCCCGGATGTTATGAAGCGCCGCTGGGCATCACCTGTCGCGAATTGATCGAAGAGTTCGGCGGCGGCGTTTGGAAAGGGCGACAGGCCAAGGCGGCCATTCCCGGGGGAATCAGCATGGGGCTGCTGACGGCCGACGAACTGGATACGCCACTGGACTTTAGCGGGCCGGGAAAGGTCGGTTGCTTGGGGCTAGGAACGGCGGCGGTCGTGGTGATGGATGAAACGGTCAGCATGGTCGATTTTTTGTACAACAGCACGCGGTTCTTCAAACACGAAAGTTGCGGTCAGTGTACGCCGTGTCGCGAAGGCACTGGCTGGGCGCTCGACATGCTGCGGCGAATCAAGGCGGGCCGCGGACGGTTGGTTGATCTTGATTTGCTGCTGGAGATCGGCGACTCGATCGGCATCATTCCCGGCACCACGATCTGCGGGCTGGCCGACGGAGCGGCCTGGCCGATTAAGAACGCCATTCGCAAATTTCGCGGCGAGTTCGAAGATTACATCAAACACACCAATCCCCAAGGATACATGGTGACCGATCCCGTGCCGCTGGAACTGGCCGGGGCACACGAATAACCTTAAACAGAAAAAAACGGCACGCGAAGATGGCCACGGTCACGATCGACGGCACGGAAATCGAAATCGGCGAGGGCGAACGCCTCAACGGCATTCAGGCGGCTCGCCGGGCAGGGGTCGAAATCCCACATTACTGCTGGCACCCGGGCCTGAGCGTCGTGGCGAGTTGCCGTATGTGTCTGGTCGAAACCGGCACGCGCAACGCCGAGACGGGTGAAATCTCGATGTTGCCAAAGCTGGTTCCCGCCTGTCAAACACCGGCCCGCGACGGCACGATCTTCGCGACCCAAAGCGAGAAGGTCAAACATGCCCGGGCATGTGTCGAAGAAGACCTGTTGATCAACCACCCGATCGACTGCCCGATCTGCGACAAGGCGGGCGAGTGCCACTTGCAGGACTACTACTTTCAATACGGCCAACGATCGCGGCGGGCCGATCTTCGCCCGTTTACCAGCCGGCGGCGGCCCGTGGGCGAGACGGTGACGCTGTTCGTCGATCGTTGCGTGATGTGCAGTCGCTGTGTCCGCTTTACCCGCGAGATCACCGGCAGCAGCGAGTTGATGATCGTCGCGCGGGGCAATCAGGAAGAAATCGACGTGCTGCCCGGCTTTCCGCTGGCTAACAAGCTCTCGGGCAACGTGGTCGACCTCTGTCCGGTCGGGGCTTTGGGCGATCGTGACTTTCTCTACCATCAGCGCGTCTGGTTTCTCAAGCGGCACGAGGGCGTTTGCACCGGCTGTTCGACCGGCTGTTCGATTTTCGTCGAGGAGAATCAGAACCACATTTACCGACTCAAGCCGCGGGAGAACCCGCACGTCAATCAGTGGTGGATGTGCGACGACGGGCGTTATGGGTTTCACCATGTGCATCGCGAAGACCGTTTGACCGCCGCGGAGCGCCGCGGCGACGACGGCTACGAGGCGATCGAGTGGCATGACGTGCCGGACGAGGTCGAGCGTGTCTTCGGCGCGTCGCGAACGGCGGCTTGCGTGGTCTCGCCGCACTTGACCGTCGAAGAGGCGTATTTGTTGTGCAAACTCATCCGCCGACGGTTCCCGCAAGCGGGGCTTTTTTTGGGGCCGGTGCCCGTGGTGGGAGAGGACGAAACCTTTCCGTCGGGGTTTACGATTCATGCCGAAAAGTGTCCCAACCGGCGTGGCGTGGAGGAGGTCATCCGGCACTTCGCCGGCGACGTGGCCACGCTGGACGATCTGGTTGACTCACGGGACGGGGGTTTGCCGGATTTGGTTTGGCTGACCGGCGGAGATCAACAGCCGTCGATCGACGAAGCCACGGCGGCCCGCTTCGACGGCGTGGCCCACTTGGTGGTGCAGGATTTGTTTGACTCGCCTTGCTGGCACCGGGCAACGTTGCGCTTGCCCGGCGCGGCCTTTGCGGAACGGGAAGGTTCGTATGTGAACTTTGCCGGACGGTTGCAGTCCGCCCGCTGGGCCGTGCGGCCGCCACAAGGGGCCTGGGTGGAAGGCGATCTTTACTGGCGATTGCTCGAGCTGCCGGGCATGTATCGTGCCCGGACGGTGCTTGACGAAGTGGCCCAACAAATTCCGTGCTTCGCGCCGGCGGCCGGCACCGTGGCGGCCGAAGGCGTTGAGCTCGACGTTTCCGAGACCGTCCGCAGCGAATAAGAAACCAAAGATGCTCGAACTTATCTCGATAACGCTGATCAAGATCATCATCCTTTGCGCTGGGCTGATGACGGCGGCCGCGTATTTCGTGCTGTTGGAGCGACGCATCGCCGCCTGGGTGCAAGACCGCCGGGGGCCGAACCGCGTAGGTATTCCGCTGACGCGGATCAAGCTGTTCGGGCTTGGTCAGCCGTTGGCCGATGGGCTGAAGTTCATCTTCAAGGAAGAGTTTACGCCGGCTCAGGTTGACAAGGTGATGTATACGTTGGCGCCGATCTCGATTCTGACCACGGCGCTGGCCATCTTTGCCGTGATTCCTTTCGGCGACGTGTTGCCGCTGTGGGGTGAAAAGCCGATCGAACTGGTCGTGGTGCCGAACTTCGACGCGGGCGTGATTTACATCTTCGCTCTGAGCAGCCTGGCCGTGTACGGCGTGCTTCTCGGCGGCTGGGCGAGCAACAATAAGTACAGTTTGCTGGGTGGCATGCGTTCCACCGCCCAGTTGATCGCCTACGAGCTACCGCTGAGTCTTGGCCTGTTGGGCGTGGTTCTGGCCGTCGGTTCGCTGCGTCTCGAAACGATCATCGGCGCGCAGGCGTCGAGCGGTTGGTGGTTCGCCGTGACGCAGCCCTTGGGGTTGATCGTGTTTTTGATCGCCTCGTACGCCGAAGCGGCACGGCTGCCATTCGACTTGCCAGAAGCCGAACAGGAATTGATCGGCGGCTACCACACCGAGTATTCGAGCATCCGGCTGCTGATGTACCTGGTGGCCGAATTTCTACACATGATCACGGCCTCGTTCTTAATCGTCATCTTGTTCTTCGGCGGATGGAGTCTTTGGGGGCTGACGAGCCCCGGCTTTTGGGGTGTCGAGGGCGAGGCGATTCCGTTGTGGTTGGGGATCGTGCGGATCGGGGTGCTAATGTCCAAAATCGTCTTGGTGATTTTATTCTTCATGCTTAGCCGCTGGACCTGGCCGCGGTTTCGCTTCGATCAATTGATGGCCCTGGCCTGGAAAGTGATGCTGCCGCTGGGCATCGCGAATCTGATCATCGTCGCCGTGCTGGCCGAGTATCGGGCGCCGCTCGTCGAGCGGCTGGGAGAAGGGGGGGTGATCGCGCTGACGTGGTCGCTGTCGATTTTGGCCATGTTGCTGGCGGCCGTTTTGATCCCGCTGCACTCAGGTAACCGAAAGCAACTCTCCTCGCCCGACCTGTTTGGGTTGCCTTGATCACCGCCCGGAACAACGACGTTCTTCGACAGACCTTCTTTCCTGTTTTTTCACCCGCACCACATCCGCCGATCCGAAGCCACCGCCATGAAAGCCGATGATCCGACCATTCGCTGGGTCGAAGAGCCCAAGTTGGGATTGATGGGCAAGATGTATTTGCCGTTGATCTTCGGCGGCTTGACGACCACGGCGCGGCACTTGGTGGGGCCGAAAGTCACGGTGAGTTTTCCCGAGCAGCGGCCGGAGATCGGCAACCCGCTGATCTATCGTGGCGTTCACCGGCTCAACAAGGATCAGCAGGGTCGCGTCAAGTGCGTGGCGTGTTTCCTCTGCGCGACGGCCTGTCCGGCACACTGCATTGATATTATCGCGGCCGAAAGCCCGTGGCCCGATCGCGAGAAATATCCACAGGCGTTCTGCATCGACGAGCTGCGATGTATCTTCTGCGGCATGTGCGAAGAGGCGTGCCCGGTGGACGCGATCGAGCTGACAAGCCTGTTCGATCTGACCGGGCGAAGCCGCGAAGAGATGATCTTTGACAAAGAAAAACTGTTGAGCGTGTTCGACCAAACCAAGGACGCCGAACCGATGCCGTCGGCCGGTATTCCCCCGCTCGATCGGCCGAAAGAGGAGCGACCGCGGTGACCGGTGTTCAAGGGATGTTCGTAACGGCCACGCTGCTTGGCGCGCTAGGTATGTGGCTGATGCTACCGCGGCGTGGCTTTCAGAAGCGCCGCTGGGGGGCGCTGTTGGCCGTGGTGAGTCTGGGTTTGTTTGCCGCGCAGGTGCCGCCGCTCGGCGCCACGCTGGACCGCACGGTGTTCGACGTGTTGGCGTTGGTGACCCTTGTCTCGGCCGTCTGTACCGTGACGTTTCGTAGCCCGGTGTACTCAGCCGTGTGGTTCGGTCTGACGCTGCTGGGAACCTCTGGGTTGTTTCTGTTTCAGGGCGCTCAGTTTTTGAGCATGGCGACGATTACGATCTACGCCGGGGCGATTCTAGTCACGTTCTTGTTTGTCTTGATGCTTTCCGATCCGCGGGGCCGAGCCTATTACGATCGGCTGAGTTGGGAAGCGATGCTTTCGGCGAGTGCCGGCGCGGTGATGGTCGGCGTGCTGACGATGACGCTGAGCAAGGTGTTTTCTCCTGACGCCGCGGGGCCGCCGGTGCCGGTCAAGCCGGGCAGCGCCGCCGCCGCCGCTTCGCCCGGCGAGACGCCAACCGCCGCGTTGCCCGCGCCGCCGAGCGCCCAAGCACTCGAGGCGAACGTGCTTTCGGCGCAGCACGTGGCCCGCCTGGGTGGCGAACTTTTCGGTCGACATCTGCTGGCCGTCGAAGCGGCCGGCGCGCTGTTGTTCGTGGCGCTCTTGGGGGCGACGGCGATGATGGCCCAAGGCAAGATCGAGCGGTTTCAAAGGAGTCATCACGGCGATGGATGAACTGACGCTGCTCTACAGCTATCAGGTGGTCGGAGCGATGTTGCTGGGCATCGGCATCGTCGGCTTTTTGGCCCGGCGGAACATGATCGTCATCTTCCTGTCGGTCGAAATGATGCTGCAAGGCGTCTCGGTCAGCCTGGTTTCGTGGGGCCGGTTCAACAACGATTGGGGCGGGCAAGTGCTGACGGTGTTTGTCATCACAGTGGCCGCGTGCGAAGCGGCGATTGCCCTGGCCTTGGTGCTGGGGTTGTTCCGGCGGAGCGGCGTGCTAGACGTCCTTTACTGGCAGAGCCTGCGCGAGGCGAATCAGGAGCCGTACATTGAACATGAACTGCCCGAACCGCCGCCGGAGCCGCTGAAAAGCTGGCCGCATCTTACCCCGGCCGGGGTGGAGCCGAGAATCGAAGAGGATTTACATCGCAGCCATGTTTGACGTTGAAACCCTGATGGTGCTGATTCCGGCGTTGCCGCTCGTTGCTACGCTGTTGACTGCGGCGCTGGGTAAATGGTTGCTCAAGGAGCAAAGCCATTGGCCGGCGGTCGTGGCGGTGGGCGCGTCGTGCTTGCTCAGCTTCGTACTGCTCTTTCAGGTTCGCGCCGCGGTGCGGCAGCTTGATTCGTCCAAGTCGGCCGCCGCGGCATCGGCGGCGAAACCCATTGGCTATGAAAAGATTCGCACTTTGTGGACCTGGGCAGTGATTCACGACGTGCTGCCCCCCGATGCGGGAAGGCCGACCGACGCCAGGTCGGCGCGTGATCTCGATCTGGGCATCTCGCTGCGGACCGATCCGCTCACCGCGATGATGTTGGCCGTGGTGACGTCGATCTCGCTGCTGGTCGTCATCTATTCGATCGGCTATATGCACGACGACCCGGGCTACTGGCGTTTTTTCACGTACGTTTCGCTGTTTGTTTTTTCGATGACGATGCTGGTTTCGGCGAGCAATTTCGCCCTGTTGTATGTCTTTTGGGAGGCTGTGGGGCTTTGCAGCTATTTGCTGATCGGCTTTTGGCTTACGCGGCCCCCCGCGGCGGCGGCCGGCATGAAAGCCTTTCTGGTCAACCGGATCGGTGATTTCGGTTTCGCGTTGGGGCTGTTCCTGTTGTGGATCACCTACGGCACGCTGAATTTTCACGATACGCCCGCGGCGGCGGGAATTTTGGGTCAAACGCTTTTGTCCGATCCGTCGCGGTACGTCGGCGGCGGGGTTGGCGTGGCCATCGGCCTGCTGTTGATGTTGGGTGCCTGTGGCAAGAGCGCCCAATTCCCGCTCCACGTTTGGCTGCCCGATGCGATGGAAGGCCCCACGCCCGTCAGCGCGCTGATCCACGCGGCCACGATGGTCACGGCCGGCGTTTATATGGTGACACGTTGCACGCCGCTGTTCATGGCCGCCCCCGAAGCCCAACAGACCGTGCTGACGATCGGCGCGATTACGGCGCTGTTGGCGGGGCTCATCGCGCTCACGCAAACCGATCTGAAGCGGGTGCTGGCCTATTCGACGATCAGCCAATTGGGCTACATGTTTATCGGCCTGGGCGTCGGCACTTTGCCGGCGATTGTGGCGGGCATGTTCCACTTGTTTACGCACGCCTGCTTCAAAGCCCTGTTGTTCCTTGGTGCCGGCAGCGTGATGCACGCCATGGGCGGCGTGGTCGACATGCGCCGCTTCGGCGGCCTGCGGCATCGGCTGCCCGTAACGCACTGGACGTTTTTGTTCGGCGCGTTGGCCCTGGCGGCCGTAGCGCCGTTTGCCGGCTTCTGGAGCAAAGACGCCATCGTAGCCGCGCTTAGCGCGCGAGTCAGCGAAGCCGGACCGTCGTCTTCCGCTTTCTATCGGATCGTCTTTTGGAGTTCGCTGTTCACCGGCGGGCTGACGGCGTATTACACGTTTCGCGCCTTCTTTCTTACATTCTACGGCCCCGAGCAGATTCCGGATGAAGCCGGACATCATGCGCACGAATCGCCGCGGGCCATGACGCGGCCGCTTGTCATTCTGGCCATCGCGTCATTGGTCGTGGGCTGGTATTTCTCCCGTGGCGATCGCTTCGGAAAATTTTTGGCACACACGCCCTCGCTGGCCTATGCCACGGTTCAGGCGACGGCCCAATCCGCCGAACACGGCGGTCACGGTCAGGTGGCCTTCGTCAGCACGCTGGTGGCACTCACCGGAATCGGCCTGGCGGCCTATTTGTACTTGGGCGATTCGTGGGAGGTTGTTTGGTTGACGCGTCGCTTGCGATGGCTGTATGCGATTTCTTACGGCAAGTTTTTTCTGGACGGTCTGTACCGCGTTTTTCTCATCTGGCCGCTGCGAGCCTTTGCCGCGGGTTTCTATTGGGTGGATCGCAAATTGATCGACGGCCTGGTTGATCGCGTGGGGCGGATTCCCCTGGCGGTAGGTTCGACGATGCGGTCGTTGCAAAACGGATTGCTGCCGTTTTACGCCATGGCCATGGTTTTCGGCTTGCTCGTGCTACTGGGAATTCTGGTGCGCTAAGAATGGGCTTTCCGCGTGGCGAAGGCGCTGCCCCGCGAACGCGACGGCCATCAAGTTTCAGACACAAAACCTTAACCATCGATGATGCGAACGAGCGAATGAACCTGAACCTGCTGCTAGTGACCGTGGCCGTTCCGGTGGTGGCTGCGCTGCTGATTTGGGTCATGTCCGACGCGAGCGAATGGGCCTTGCGTCGCGTGCGGCTGGTCGCGCTGGCCGGATCCGTGCTCGCGCTGCTGCTGGCCATCGCGACCATGGTTCGCCATGACCGACTGCTGGTGGCCCACAATGGCGATCTTGCGGCCCTTTACGGCAGCGGCCTAAGTTGGCTTTCCCCCGATGCAACCGGCATCGACATTCGCTTCAGCCTCGGCTTGGATGGGCTGAGCTTTTGGCTGTTCGGGCTGACGGCTCTGCTGATGGTTACCGCCGTCTTGATTAGTTGGGACGCGATACGCGACGGCGCGGCCGCGTATTATGCGCTGTTGCTGCTGCTGGAATCTGGAATGTTCGGCGTGTTTTTGGCGCGAGACATCGTGCTGTTCTATATCTTCTTCGAGTTCACGCTGATTCCGCTGTTCTTCCTGATCGGCATTTGGGGAAGCGATCGCAGGCGTTACGCGGCGATGAAGTTCTTCTTGTACACGTTTGCCGGTAGCGTGCTCACCTTCCTGGGCCTGCTGGCGCTGGTCGTGTGGAATTTCTATCACGCCGGCAACGGGGTGCTGACGTTCTATATCCCGCAACTGCAAGCCGGCCTGACGGCGGCGCCGGTCGCGCTCAGCGTGCCGTACGTGAACCAAGATCTGGGGCTGCTCATTTTCCTGGCATTGTTCGCCGGGTTCGCGATCAAGGTGCCGTTGTTTCCGCTGCATACGTGGTTGCCGCTGGCGCATGTCGAAGCCCCCGCCGCGGGCAGCGTGCTGCTGGCCGGCGTGATGCTAAAGATCGGCGTCTACGGTTTCCTGCGGTTTAATATCTCGATGCTTCCCGCCGCGGCCGCGGTCTGCATGCCGTGGATTCTTGCCCTGTCGGTCGCCGGCATCATCTACGGGGCGCTGGTCGCTTTGGCACAGAGCGACATAAAACGATTGATCGCCTATTCAAGCGTCAGCCACTTGGGCTTTTGCATGGTCGGGCTGTTCGCTTTTAATCGCGCGGCGGTCGAGGGCGGCACGCTGCAAATGATCAGCCACGGGCTGTCGACCGGCGGGTTGTTCGCTCTGGTCGGCATGCTTTATGAGCGTTATCACACCCGTGAAATTCGTCAGCTTGGCGGATTGGCGGCACGCACACCGTGGCTGGCGGTGCTGATGGGCTTTTTCGCCCTATCGAGCTTGGGTTTGCCCGGCCTGAACGGATTTCCTGGGGAGTTCATGTTGCTCTTGGGCATGTTCCAACGCTCGTGGGTCGCGCCCCCGCCCGAGTGGGCCACGCTCTATAAGACCCTGTCCGTGCTGTCGGTGTTCGGCGTTGTGCTCGGTGCGTGGTATCTGCTGTGGATGGTCAAGCGGGTCTTTTTCGGTCCGCTCAAAGAGCCTGCCCGCCACGGCGAACCAATCCGCGATTTATCGCTTCGCGAAATCGGCGCATTGGCACCGTTGGTCGTGGTCGTGATTTGGATCGGCGTTTATCCGGGCTTCTTTTTTTCACGCATGGCGGCCGACGTCGACCCGATCGCGGATGTGGCCTCGGCGTGGCTCGAGGCATCGTACCGGCCGGACCATGCCGAGTTGGCCGCCGGCGAGGTTCGCCAACCAAGCCATCTCGCGCGGAAGAATGAGGCTTTACGTGACCACTGAATCCGTCGTCTATCTGCTGCCCGAAGCCGTGCTGCTTGCAGTGGCGATTCTGATTGCCGTGGCGGGCGTTTTCCTGCCCTGGCGAGCCGTCTGGAGTTGGCTTGCCGTGGCCGGGCTGCTTGCCGCCGCCACGCTGGTTCACCGCGTCGATGCGGCGCGGATGCTGGGCGCCGTGACCGATGACGCCATGGCCCATTTCGTTCGCCTGCTGGTGATCGGCGCGGGAGTGCTGTTGACCATGACCGCGGCCCGCCGGGCATGCCGTGGGCAAACGTCCGAGTATCTCGCCACCTTGCTGTTCGCCGTGCTCGGTCTGATGATCGTCGGATCGGCTCAGGATCTGGCCTTGATGTTCGTCGGCCTGGAGCTGATTTCGATCCCGACCTACGTGCTGTTGTATCTCGGGCGGAGCGATCCCGCGGGTCAAGAAGCGACGGTCAAGTATTTCTTTCTTAGCGTGCTGTCGTCGGCCGTCACGCTTTATGGTTTTGCCTTTCTGTACGGCATCGGCGGTTCGTTGCACCTGGCCGAGATTCACGCCCGGCTGGCCGGCGGAATGCCGCCGGGCTTCCATTTGCTCGGCGAGTTGGCGCTGGTGTTGATCTTCGCCGGGCTGGGCTTCAAAATCACCGCGGCCCCGTTCCATTTTTACGCGGCGGATGTTTACGAGGGCACATCGCACGTCAACGCCGGGGTGCTGGCCGTGTTGCCGAAGATCGGCGGCTTCGTGGCCTTGATCCGCGTGCTCGGCGTGGCGCTGCCGGGTGAGTCGCACGCCGGCTGGCAACTTTGCCTGGTGATTGCCGCGCTGACGATGACCGTTGGCAATACGATGGCCCTCTGGCAAGACAACGTGCGCCGGCTGTTGGCGTATTCGTCGATTGCCCATGCCGGCTTCATGCTGATCGGTCTGACCGTGGCTTTTGCCGTGCAAGAGGAACCGGGGGCGATCGGGCAATTCGATGGTATCGCGGCGACCATCTTCTACCTCGCGCTGTATGCCTTGGCCACGACCGGGGCGTTCGCGGCACTGACCTATTTGGGCGGCGACCAACAGCAGGTTGAGCAGCTCGACGATCTGGCCGGCGCCGGCCGAACGCATCCGCTCGCTTCGCTGTCGCTGGCCACGTTCATGTTCAGCCTGGCCGGCATCCCGCCGCTGGCCGGTTTTTGGGGCAAACTGGGGCTTTTCTCGGCCGCTATCAGCTTTCGGCCGGACGAGGCCGGGCATCTACAGTGGTGGCTTGTCGTGCTGGCACTGATCGGTCTGGCGAACGCCGCGGTGGCCGTGGCCTATTATCTGCGCATTGTCGTGGCCTTGTTCTTTCGACGCGGCGAGTTTCCCTCACGTGGCGAGGGTGGATTGGGGGCGTTTGTCGCCACGCTGGCTTGCGGGCTGGCCGTGTTGTGGATCGGACTTTTCCCCGGTCCCGTGCTGAACGCTTCGCGACAAGCGGCCACGGCGGCAAGGCAAAGCGTCGAGCTTTCACCCGGCCCAGCCGCACCAACGACGCCAGCCGCACCAACGACGGAAGTGGCCCAAACGCTCGACCATGCGGCGTCGAATCGCTAGCACCGCGCCGGTGGTCTGGATAAAAAGATCCCCATGATCTCGGCGCAGGGTTCCCCCTTGCCGTGGTCCGACGCCCGCGTAATCAAGAAAAGAAAGGCCGCCACGCCCAGCCTGCCCCAAGGGAACTGGCGACGTGGCG
>Ga0114931_10004647_pt1 | contig 17108 bp, 15 predicted proteins | sample 2SBtaG_FD_89579 | JGI IMG/M metagenome (GOLD analysis project Ga0114931, IMG submission 89579) | Deep subsurface microbial communities from Kolumbo volcano to uncover new lineages of life (NeLLi) - 2SBTROV14_V59a metaG | ecosystem: Environmental > Aquatic > Marine > Volcanic | place: Kolumbo...
GGGCAAAAGTGCGTGGCAGGTCTGCTTCAGTGGACGGCCACGTTGCGCAGGTCGGTCGACCGCCATCTGGTCTCGACGCATCCGCTTGAACGTCCTCACGACGAGCTGCGCCGCTTGCGTGTGGAGAACAAACGGCTCCGCGAAGCGCTGGCGGCGCTTCGTTCAGCAGCGGCGGCGTGGCGGCCGCCGTCAACGGTTCATTGGCCGAACCGCCGCTCAATGAAGGAAGCGCCGCCAGCGATTCGCGGAGCCGCTTGTTCTCCACACGCAAGCGGCGCAGCTCGTCGTGAGGACGTTCAAGCGGATGGGTCGAGACCAGATGGCGGTCGACCGACCTGCGCAAAGTGGCCGTCCGCTGAAGCAGACCTGCCACGCACTTTTGCCCGGGATAGAGCGCGGCCCAAACTCCGCGCCGGCAGGCCGCCAAGCGCGTTGGGCTGATCATCATCAGCGCGGCGCTCAGGCCTAGCCACGCGACGATGGTGAGGGGCCAGAGCGCGTTCGCGTCGAGCTTGGGCCGGCGGTCAAACATCGTCATCGCTCGATTCCAGCGTCGATCGCCACTCGGGCAAATGCTCGAGAAAGATTTGCGTGCCTTGGGCCACGGCCAGCATCGAGCCTTGGGCCACATGCGCTGGCAGTCCGGTCTGCTCGGTGATCAACCGATCGATTTGCCTGACCAGCGCGCCGCCGCCGCAAAGCACCAGTCCATGGTCCACCAAATCGGCCGCCAGATCGGGTGGGCAGCCGTCGATCGTTTGCTTGATGGCGTTGATGATTTGATCGAGCGGTTCGGCCAGCGCTTCGCGGACCTCTTCGCTAGTGACCACGGCGCGCCGTGGCAGACCACTGACGAGATCCACTCCGCGAACTTCTTCTGAGCGCTCGTGCTCGAGCGGATAGGCGCTGCCGGCATGGATGCGAAGCTGCTCGGCGGCGGCGAGACCGATGCGCAGACAATAGTGTCGCCGCAGATAGTCGACCACCGCCTGATCCATGGCATCGCCGCCGACACGGATCGATTGACTGGCCACGACGTCGCCCAGGCTCATCACGGCCACTTCGGTGGTGCCGCCGCCGATGTCGCAAACCATGCTGGCCACCGGCTCGTGAACCGGCAGCCCCACGCCCAAGGCGGCCGCTTTGGCCTCGGCAACAAGCAGCACCTGCCGCGCGCCGGCACGTTGCATGCTGTTGTAAAGCGCCCGCTTTTCGACCGGCGTGATCGTCTCCGGCGCGGCGACCAACACACGTGGGCGAAGCGTCCATGCGGCCCGCCTCGCTTTGTCCAGGAAGTAGCGCAGCATCGACTCGCAAAGTTCATAATCCGTGACGACGCCACCACGCAGCGGGCGAACAACGTGAATCGAGCCGGGCGTGCGACCTTCCATCTGCCGCGCAAGGTACCCGACCGCGCAACCGCCGGAGAGCACACGGTTCGTACGCTGATCAACGGCCACCACCGAGGGCTCGTTCAGAACGGTGCCTTCGCCGGGTAGGCTGATCACCGTGTTGGCGGTGCCCAAGTCGATGGCCAGATCGTAGCGAAAGCGTCTAAGCAGTTGTCGGAGCATCCTTGCTCTCGTGTTCGCTGAGAATCCTGGAAGAAACGAATGCTTAGAGCGAGGCTTGGGCGGTTAAGTCATCGTCCCCAGCGACGCTGCCTCGATCGAGGCAAAGCCAACGGGCCGAAGCCCTTGGTCAAAACGTTGGATTGCCGGGCGATCGAGCGCGCCGATGCCCCGCGCCCCTTGGGCCTTGTAGTCCCACTTGTAGGCGGACATTTCCATCAGCATGAAGATGATCGCCACGATAATCGCCAGCAGCGACAGCCCCAACAGTGCGGTGTAGACATCGACTTTCGATTTTTGCACGGCGGATGCCTTCAGCAGAAAAAATGTCGTCGTTTGCGAAACCGTTTCGAAGGAGTCGCGGATCAGTTCAATCGCGTGGCGACGCGGTCTTCGACTTGGATCGCGCCCTCGCGATACTCGGGCAGAATCTTCGCCGCGGCGCGGTCGGGTTCGGTTCGTACGATTTTAACTCGTCCCAGATATTTGCTCCGGCCGCTCGACCTTCGAAACACCTCGAGGGTATGTCCGGGCCGCAGTCCGTCGTCCTGGCCGATCGAGATTTCGATCAGGCCGCCACGACACACGGCGGTGACAATGCCGTCCACCTTGGGCGGTTGCCCGTCGAGGGGCTCGAACAGATTCAAACCATGCCGGTTCAGCACGGCTTTGGCCTGCGCGAACTTGTCATTTAGCTCGGCTTGTTCCTGCCGTGTCGTTTCAAGATTGTTTTGCGCGACGTGCAGCTCGTCAGTCAAGCTGACCATTTCCTTGAAGTTGGCATCTTTTTCCGCTTCCGCCTTACGAAACGTTTCGCGCAGGCGGTCGACTTCGGCCCGCATGTCGGCCAAGGTCTTTTGCGTGGCGTCCATCGTGCCGACGGCCTTGCGTTCGGACTGCACCAACTCGGTCAACTGCCGTTGCCGCTCATCGCGTTCTTGCGTGAGAACCTGTCGCTCGGCTTCGAGCTTGGCCAGGGATTGGGTTTTGGCCGAGATTTGCTGCTCGTAGTCCTTTTGCAAGCTGTCCAACCGGTTCTTCAAGTCCTGGTTGACCTGCTTGAGCTCCTGAAGTTGGAGCTTCAGACCCTTGGGTTGGCCAGGTTCCTGGTTGGTAACAATCTCATACCAGTTTTTGTGTGTAGCATAAACCATCATGGAGAATGACATGAACACAATGCTCATGACGAAGATCAACACAACGAACAATTTGCCGAGCGCGTTCATCTCGGAAACTCTCCTAGGTCCTTCACATCCGCAGGGACTTCAAAGCGAAAGAAAAGATGGCCGGGAAATCGAAAAGCTGGTGGGCGATTGAAAAATTTGATCCCGCCGCGAACACACCACTCGCCGGACAAGCCCGCCCAGAGCAGCACAAACCATGATATGGATTGAAGATACAGAAACGGAAGATATTCAGTATAGTCACACCCGTCGAACAGTGTCAACGAAAAAAGGGGCACCTGGGAAAGCTAGCGAAAGCTTTCCGCCTGCCCGTCGCCGTAACCGGTTCGTGGGCCGATCCATCTCCGCAGTTCGTCGCGCCGACCTTGTGAGACACCGCTTCCATTTTACGCTGACAGTGCCGTTTCGGCACGCGCCAGGCGCCGCCCGCGCATGGTTGAGGCAAGCCCGGCAGAGGCGAAAAACAGGCAACCGACCAGACAAATGCCCGCGAACCAGTCGCCGAAGCGGGCGTAGAGGCTGATCCGCGGATCAAGGCGAACATCGGCCATGATCACGTCGTTTGCCCTCTTGGGGCCTTGGGCAATGATGCGTCCATCACCGTCGATCCAGGCCGAAATGCCGGTGTTCGCGGCCACCAGCAGAGGCTTTCGACACTCAACGGCCCGAAAAACGTCGCACACAAGGTGCATTTCCAGCTCGCTGGAGCCCCAGTACCAGCCGCTATTGGTCAGGTTCACCAAGATGTCTGGTTCTTGGCCTATTGCGGCCAGGCGGCGAATCTGCCCGAGAATGACTTGTGGCAACACGGTTTCGTAGCAAATGCTGGCGGCGAGGCGGGTGTTGGCCAAATCAAACGCCACGTCGGTCGATCCGGCGCGAATTCCGCCGGCCAAAGGGGTTAGTTTGTACAGCCACGGAAAAACGTCGGCCAGCGGGATATATTCGCCGAACATCACCGGGTGCGACTTGTCATAGCGTCCGCGAAGATGGCCATCCCGAGAAACATAAACGGCCGAGTTGTATCGATCGAGGCCATGCGACGTATAGTCTTGGACATCGATTCCCAATAGCAGATCGCAACCGAGAAGATGGGCCAATTCACCCAGCCGCCGCCGACTTTCACGAACCGACCGGTTCAGATCGTCGATCGTCCACGGGGCACCGGCTGGAATCAAGGTGTCTGGATGGCCGAGAATTAGCGGATCGCGGTACATAGTTTCGGGCCACACGATCAGGTCCGGCTTCCCATCGACGGCCCGTAGCGACAGGTTGAAGTACTGGCGAAAAACGCGCTCGCGCATGGCGGGATCGTGTTTCATCTCGGTGTCGATCGACCCTTGAATAAGTGCCACCCGCGGACCTTGCGGGCCGGGCGGGTGGTCGAGGCGGCGTTCGCCGTAGATCAGCGCGGCAGAAATGATGCCGGCCATCGGAAGGAGCGGCCAGAGTCGCGGTTTTCGTCCACCAAGCGGCAGCGCGCTGGCCAGACATGCGGCCGCGAACATGACGACGAAGCCGACGCCGTACGCGCCCACAAGATCGGCTATCTGAATCAACTCCAGCCAGTGGTACTGGGTGTGACCCAGACTGGCCATGGTGAACCCGCCCAGTAGATGGCCGCGCAACAGTTCTAAACCGGTCCAAACGATGGGCGCCGCGAGGATGATCGAGATGCGAAGCCGATGGACGGCTACCCGCGACAGCGCGACCATGGCGGGAAGGTACAGACCCAGGTAAATCGACAGCGCGACCCAACCGAAGCTTGTGGCCCAGTGAGGAAGCCGCAACCAGTTGAGGGCCGCCATCCAAAACACGAAGCCGGCCAACCAGAGCACCAGATAAGGCCGCCGTCCTTCGAGACGGTCTTTGCGGATCAGCCACAACCAACCGAGCGGCGCGATCCACGCCAAGGGCCACAGGTCAAGCGGCGGAAAAGGGGCCCACAGCAACGCGCTACTGGCCAGCGACGCCCAAAGCGTCGAGCCGCGCCAACCGGGCGAAATCTCGTGGTGCGGCGCCCCCGCCGCCTGCGGCTGAGCCCGTCGTCGGTTCGTATCAAGCACGTTGGCAGTCGACATAGCACACGGTCTCTATCATGCTCCCTGCGGCAAAACGCTGAACAGCCGCCATCCCCATATCAAGGTCGGCCTTTGGCCGGCGTCGAGGTTTCGCGTTCATGTAGTATCGCGAGGCGAGGTTGAAGCCGGAAGACTAAGGCGATTTCAACCTCGTGAACAGGCGGATTTTGTTCCCCCCCGCCGCGGGGTCATGTGCCAAGGCGGCTTTGACCTGTTGTGGGAATCCGCGCCAAGCGTGCGCATGCCGTGGCGCTGCGGTTCAAATCAGTGGAAGCACGTCGATGCGATCGCCGGCGCTGAAGTCCCGATCTCCGGCTGGAAAACAGGCTAGCGAGTTGGCCAATGTCACGCTACGCAAATCGGCGGACCCTCGCCAAGCAACCGGCTCGACCGAGGGTTCCTCGTCGCCTTGTTTTAGAATCGCCGGATAATATGTGGGCCGGTCGCCGTGTTGGTGGTGAGCGGAGCTGAGGCGTGCGCGGACCGGACGCGAGGCATGGTCGGGTCGACCCGCCAGTCGGTCGATTGCCGGGCGGACAAAAAGCTCGAAACAGACCAATCCGCTGACCGGATTGCCCGGCAGGCCGAAGACCAGCTTGTTGCTCTCAGCGGTGAGCTCCGTGCCGAACCACAGCGGCTTGCCCGGCTTGATCCGTACCTTGTGAAACACCTCGCTGACGCCCAGTTCGTCCAGCACGCCGGGCACTAGGTCGAGCACGCCGGCCGAAACGCCTCCGGAGATGAGCAGCACATCGGCTTCACGGAGCCCGCGTTCGATGGCCGCCCGCAGTGCGGGTCGTTCGTCCGGGGCGATTCCCAGCGATCGGGCCTTTGCCCGCCGCCGTCTGACGGCCGCTTGAAGCATCGGGCCGTTGCTGTTGCGGATCTGGCCTGGGCCAGGAAACTCGTCCGGCGGTACCAGTTCGTTGCCAGTGGAGAGAATCGCCACGGTGGGTCGAGGCATGACCGACACTTCGGTCCGCCCCACTTCCATCAGCAGGCCGACCTCGACCGGGCGAATCAAGGCGCCGCGATGAAGCACAACGTCGCCGCGTGCCAGGACGGTCGCGCGGCGCAGCACGTTGGATCCTTGCTTGACGGGCGACTGGAGAATTCGAACTCGCTCAGGCCGGCTTGCTTCCCCAGGTAGCAGTTCCGTGCGTTCCACCATAACAACGCCGTCGGCACCCTGGGGAAGCGGCGCTCCGGTCATGATTCGCGTCGCGCCGCCCGGCTCGACCTCGTGCTGCGGTACCTCGCCGGCGGTGACCTCTTCAAGGATGGTCAGTACGGCCGGACCATGGCGTATCTCATCGCTTACAACGGCGAAACCGTCGACCATCGCTTTGTCATACGGCGGTGAATCGAGATCGCTGGTGATTGGCTCGCCCAACACATAACCCTCGGCGTCGGCGGTCGGCATGCGACACAGCGGCAGAGGCTGGATCGTGGCCAGAATGCGGCTTATCGCTTCATCCACCGAGATCATGGCGACGTGGCCTTGTGAGCAGGCGGTTCAAGGGCCATGAAACGTTTCAGAATCTGGCTGCCGCAGTCGGTCAGAAAGCTTTCCGGGTGGAACTGGACGCCGAAGAGCGGCAGGCGCCGATGCTTGAGCCCCATGACCTCGCGACCGCCGTCCGGCGCATCGCACCAGGCGGTAATCTCGAATTCCTCGCCAAGCGAATCGGCCGGCACGATCAGACTGTGGTACCGCGTGGCGACAAACGGGTTATCCAAGCCTTGAAACAGATCGCGGCCGTTGTGGTGGATCGGCTGCGTCTTGCCGTGCATGATTCGTTCGGCGCGAACCACCTGGCCGCCGAAGGCGTGGGCGATGGATTGATGTCCCAAACAAACCCCCAGAATCACGGCTCTGGGGGCCATTTCCTTGACCACCGCGCACGAAATCCCGGCCTCACGCGGAGTGCATGGACCGGGCGAGATGATTACATGCGTCGGGCACTTTGCCTTGACCTCTTCGACGGTGATCTGATCGTTGCGGTGAACCTCAAGTTCAATATTTGGATCGATCTCGCCCAGCCGTTGGACGAGGTTGTAGGTAAACGAGTCGTAGTTGTCGATCAGCAGAATCATGGCTCTCTGGCCGTTTGCGGAACCCCGCGACAGCGGGTCTTGCGGTCTGCTTGATGAATTGTTCAGAACGGTAAGTTCGTCACGGGAAGATCACAGACGCCCGGCGGAAGGCAAACGTTCAATCTACCGCTGGACTCCGGCGCGGACCAGGGCCAGCGGAGACCCACGCATTCATCGCCCAGGCGGCTTCCTAAAGGCGAGCGAAAAAGCACCTTTGTTTCCCGCCGGTTCGGTAAAACCCGCTTGTCCGGTAAACCCCGCGCGTCGCTGGCCGGTTTCGGGCCGTTTTCTGCAATCGGAGGGCGGCTTTTGCACCGCGACGGCGGTCCGGGGCAAAGAAGTGACTTATATTTTCATCAAAGATCATACGCCATGGCCGAAGCGGATTGTCGGGCAAGCGAGTGATCCCCTCTTCCCCCTGATGCAGGTCAAAAAAAGGGCGACCATCCTGCCGATTTCAAGGTCTTGGTAGGTAGAGCTTACTGGCAAGAGGAACCGTCGCATGAGCACGTCTCATTTGTTGGACTTTCCGGCCAAAGATGCGCGTGTGCTTGAGCAGCGTACAGTGTGCGCGGAACATCACCTTGCCACGTTGCCGCTGTTCGATGACGAAAATCTGATCAAGTTGCTCGACCGCCATCCTGCCGAGGTGCTGCACATTCATACGATGGGCACCGACAAAAGCCGCAATCAGTGGCGCGAGGGGCGAGCTTCTCGACTCTCCGGCGCACAGCTTCTCGAGGCCACGCGGCAAGGCCGCTTGTGGTTGAACGTTCGCGAACTATACAAATTTCAACCCGAATATCGCCGATTGATCGACGAGCTTTACACGGAAATCGAGTCTCGCTGCCGAGGGTTGAAAACCTTTGAGCGGACGGCCACGCTACTGATCTCCTCTCCGTCGGCGCAGGTTTACTATCATCTGGACGTACCCATCAACATTTTGTGGCACCTGCGCGGCAAGAAACGCGTTTGGGTCTATCCGCTTAGCGATCCTCGATTTGTCTCGCCGGAGCATCTCGAGGCGATCGTGTCCAACGAAATGGGCGAAGAGTTGCCGTTCGACGAGGCATTCGACCAGCAGGCCGAGGTTTATGACCTTGAGCCCGGCCAGATGATCACCTGGCCGCAGAATACCCCGCACCGCGTTGAGAACCTCGAAGGGCTCAACGTTTAGCTGTCGACCGAATACATGACCCGCGCTGCCGCTAGCCGGCTTCGCGTCTATCGCGCGAACCGTTTCTTACGTCAACATATCACGCCGCGGAACTGGTCGACCAAAACCAGCGGGCCGGGCTACCTTTTGAAGATGGCCACGTATGCGGGTGTCCGTGCTTGTCGCAAGTTGCGGCCGCAAGTAGACCGCGGGTTTACCTACCCTCTGAGCTTCAATGTCGATTCGCCCTCCGGTGAGCTGATCGAGACGGCCGCCGAAAGCGAGCTGTCGGCCGTAGGCATTCCGGCGTCGCCCGACGCCGCGCCGGTGCCGGACTCGCCGACAAGCGTTTAACCGGCCTTCCCATTTCTCCGCCCGGTTCGCATGGGAACGAATCGTTCCGACGGCAGTACGATGGACGTGATGCGAAGGCCGAACTTATCGCCCACCTTGACCGCTTCGCCTTCGGCGCACTTCTGCCCCCCAACTTCGAGACTTAGCAACTCGTCGCACGACTTGTTGAACTGGATGATCGTGCCGGGGCTGATCTCGACGATCTTTCCCAGGGTCTCTTTCTTCGTTGCCAGGGTGACAGTGATCGGCACGCTCACGCGGAGCAGGCTGCGCGTATAGGTCGGAAGGATTTCAAACGACGGACCTTGCTCATCGGCCGGCGCCGGCTGAGAAGGGGGCTCGACCGGACTTGGGGCGGCGGCCGCTTCGTCACTGGCAGGCTCTTCTGCCGCTGGCGAGTCGTCTTGGGTCGCCAGCACGTTGCCGGGCTGTACGGCTGGCCAAACAAGGAAGGCGGTGCCGGAATGGTCCTCCGCGGAACATGCCAGCGGAATCAATCCGCCGCTCGCGGCAAGTTCCGCGTCCGCCATGGCTTGCCGCAGATCGGCCACGCGACCGGCGCTGAACTGCTCGGGCATCAGAGCCTCGGGCAAGAGCAGCATGCCGAGTTCTTGGGCCAGCGTATCGAGCTTGCTTTGTCCCGTGGGGTCCGGTTTGGCATACCATGCCGGAAGCAGCCCGCTCGACTCCGGCACGGCGACCAAAGCCGCTCCATCGCCGACTTGCAGCACCACGACCAGCCCGGGGCCTTCAAACCCCTCGGGCGGCTCTTCCGCATTCCAAGTGCCGCTCTCGCCGATCTCGAGTTTCAGCTTGGCGTCCAGCGCGCGGCTCAGCGCTTCGGCCGCTTCTTCGGCGCCGGCGTTGCATGCCGCCAACACGTCGGCAGCTATGTCGGGCGAAAGTTCAGCCATCGGACGGATACCCTAGTGTCTCGTCAGGACGTAGTGCGTATAAATCAGGTAGTCGCGCCGCTTTGTGGTCTCTGAATTGACGAATGTTGCCGCGCTGTAGCCCTTTATCTGGTCGCCGGTCCGCTAAACTTTATCCACAATGCGCAAAGGGTCAATTTCGTCGCGTGCGAGAACCCATGTGGCCATCCGACTGCCACGACGAAAGGCTCGTCTTGCCAATGGCTTAGCACCGAAATCCACCGGGCGAGTGGCTAGCGGCGGCAGCGAAAGCAAAACTTCGGCCGGAGGCGGGGCGTCTCTTGCCCGGCGACAGGTTGCCGGCCCATGACCGGACCGGTATATACTTAAAATATGAATGGGCTATCGCAGAGAACGGCAGATAGCTTGCCGGCAACGCAAAATCGCCGATTGGCCGCGAAAGGCCGATTGACCGGCGAGCGGCTTGGCTTGGTTTCCGCCGGTTGTTGATGATTTGGCCCCGGCGATTTATTCCCGTACAAGACCGGCAGCGCCGATGAGCATGCTTGTTCCGAAATCGGCTTCACCGGCCGACGATTTCGCCGCTTATCGCGAGCTCGAAAATGACGAGTTGGCGGCCCGCATCTCGGCCGCGCGGCAAACTTTGGGTCGGCGACTGTTGATTCTGGGGCATCATTATCAACAGGACGAAGTGATCGCCCACAGTGACCTCCGCGGCGACAGCTTGCAACTAAGTCAGCGGGCTGCCGAGAGCCGCGATTGTGAAGCGATTGTTTTCTGCGGCGTGCATTTCATGGCCGAAACGGCCGACATCCTGGCCAATCGGCCTCAGCGGTTGAGTCAGCGTGGCGGACTTCGTGTTCCCGTCGTGCTACCCGATATGGCGGCGGGCTGTTCGATGGCCGACATGGCCGAGATCGAGCAGGTCGAATCATGCTGGGAGGAACTGGGCGAGGTGATCGACACCGGTGATCTGACGCCGGTGACCTATATCAATTCGGCGGCCAGTCTCAAGGCCTTCTGCGGACGACATGGCGGGATTGTTTGCACCTCGAGCAACGCCGAGGCCGTGTTGCGCTGGGCCTTCGAGCGAACCGGCCGAGTGTTGTTTTTCCCCGACCAGCACTTGGGCCGCAACACGGCGCGGCGAATGGGCGTCGCGCTGGACGCCATGCCGGTTTGGAATCCGTACGAGGATCTCGGGGGTCAGCCGGAAGCGGTGCTCGAGCAAAGCCGCGTGATCTTGTGGCAGGGGCACTGTAGCGTGCATCAGATGTTTCGGCCGGAGCACATCGATCGGCTTCGCGCACAGCATCCCGGCATCAAGATTCTGGTACATCCCGAGTGCATGATGGAGGTGGTCGACGAGGCCGACTTGGTGGATTCGACCGGCTATATCCTGAGGCAGATCGAAGCGGCCCCGCCCGGCACCGAGTGGGCCGTCGGCACCGAACTGCACCTGGTCAACCGGCTCAAAGAGGAACACCCCGAACAGGCGATTCATTTCCTCTCTCCGGTGGTTTGCATGTGTGCCACGATGTATCGCATTGATCTGGCGCACCTTTGCTGGTCGCTCGAACATCTGGTCGCGGGCGAACCGGTCAACGTGATCCAGGTTGACGAAGAAACGGCCCGCTGGTCGCTCGTGGCGCTGGAGCGGATGCTCGAGGTGAAATAGTCGCGGTCCAGGCAGTCCGCGAACTCAGCCGCTTCACGGCGCCCTGAAAGGTTGCTTCGTCCGCATCGTCAAGACAGGCTGTGGAAACCCGCTCGAACCTCGATCCTCACCACACCAACCGCTTGTCGCCGGGTTCCAATCGTCCGGGCGGGCGAATGCCGCTACCCTTGCGGCCGGTCAGCCGGTCGCCAAGATCGTCGCGGGCCTGTTCGGCCAGACGTTCGAGGCGTGTCACGACGTCGGGGTGCTTGTCGGCGACGTTGGTCGTTTCGCCGACGTCGTGCTTCAAATCAAAGAGCGACAGGCCGATTTTCGCCTGGTGGTAGGGGACGGGCGTTCCGCCGGTTCCGCCCGGTTTGCCGGCCAGCGTGCGATAACTGTGCGGGAAGTGAAGCTTCCAGCGGCGATCGCGCACCGCCCGCAATTGGCCGCCCGCATAATAGCAGTAGAACACGTCGTGAGGTGACTTGGCGCCGGGCTCAGCAAACATCAGCGGGCGGATGTCCTTGCCGTCGATCTTATGCGCGGGCAGCTTGGCGTCGATCATCGCGGCCACGGTTGGCAGAATATCGATCGTCGAGGCCAGTTCGTCGCAAACCGCGCCGGCGGGGATGTGGCCCGGCCAACGCATGATGGTCGGTTCGCGAATTCCGCCTTCGAACTCCGTACCCTTGCCCTCGCGCAGCGGGCCGGCCGAACCGGCATGATCGCCGTAGCTCAGCCACGGCCCGTTGTCCGAGGTGAACACGACCAGCGTGTTATTGTCGAGGCCCTCGTCTTGGATCGTAGCCATGATTTGACCGACCGACCAATCGACCTCCATGACCACGTCGCCGAACAGCCCCCGCTTGCTTTTGCCCTTGAATTTATCCGAGACGAATAGCGGCACATGGACCATGCTATGCGGCACATACAGCAAGAAGGGGCGGTCCTTGTTGCGGAGGATAAAATCGACGGCATGCTCGGTGTACCAGGTGGTGAGCATCGCCTGTTCTTTGCCGGTCACCTTGGCGTTGACGACCCGGTTGCCTTCGATCAGCGGCAAGTTCGGAAAGCCCCGCTTGCGCTTGGCGTTTTGAGGCGAAAGATGCACGTACGCCGGATGCAGCGGCCACATGTCGTTGGAATAGGGCAGCCCGAAATACTCGTCGAAGCCGTGCGCGAGCGGCAGAAACTTCGGATGGTGCCCCAAGTGCCACTTGCCGAAAATGGCCGTGGCATAGTTTTTCTGTTTGCAGATCTCCGCCAGCGTGGTTTCCGACGAGTTGATGCCGATCGTCGCCCGCGGGCCCAGCGCGCCGGCGATGCCAATCCGGCGATGATAACATCCGGTCATCAGACCCGAACGCGAGGCGGAACAAACCGCCGACGAGACGACAAAGTCGGTGAACCTCATCCCCTCGCGAGCCAAGCGATCCAGGTTCGGCGTCTGGTAGCCCTCCGCGCCGAACGGGCCGATGTCGGCGTAACCCATGTCGTCAATAAAAATGACCACGACATTCGGCAGCCGGTTCGCGCCCGCTGCCACGGCATGATTCGATATTCCGTGCGTCAGCGCGAAACCAAACGAGAGCAAACCCGTCACCAAGATGCCGTATTTCATCATTGCCATCACCTGCTTAATTCGGATCATCAACCGGGCATGAAGTCAACGCTGCTAGCGTAACTGCCCGGGCGCGACATCTCAAACTCAAGGCATGCGATTCCCGCGGCGCGTGCCGGCCGGCGATCAACCGCTACGGTAAGTCGGACTCGATAAGTTGCCGCGTCACGTGCAGATCGGGGTCGCCGCCATGCGGCGTGATATCGAGCCGGTCCAGCGTCCATGTGGGGCCGTCGGCCAAGCGGGCGTCGATCCGTACCTCCGCCACGCCGTCGGGCCCGCTGACGGTGAAGTCGATGGTCCAAAGCTCGTTGCCGTTGTCTTGCCGCGTGGCGACGTCGTCTACTTGCGTGATCTCAAGCGGCCGGCCAAGCGAAGCGACGATCGCCGGATGGTGGTCGACGGCATCGAGAGCCATTTGGCACGGCGTGGCGACGAAACTTCCGGCCGCCACGACCAGGCCGGTCAACAGTTGCGTCACACCACGTTCGACCATCGGCACAAAGGTCCAAGCCGCATATCCGGCCACGCCCAAGAGCAACAGCACGGCAACCAGAGCCCCCCGCCAGGGACGATGTGCGTGGCGCATCGTGGTTCGTGGTGCGGTCGTCTCGTTCATAAGTGATCTCCCGCTGTCGAGGACTTGCGGTTTCGGTTACAGGTCGTCGATTGATCGGTTTTTGTTGCCGCGGCATGCGACGCGACGTTTTCTTTTGGCGGCCCAGCGGGTTCTTTCGCGGTGCCCTTCGAGGCCCGACCATGTGCCAGCACGGCAAAGCACAGCGCGCTGATCCAAGCCGTGACGAGCAAGAACCTCGAGCCGTAACGCAGCGCTCCGGAAACCTGTTCGGTGGTTTTCTCGAACATTCGACGTTCGTCTTGGGCGATCGATTCGTAGTCCGCGTACCCGCCACAGCCGTACCACTGAACGGCCAAGCCGCCGATCACGACATTGGCAACCAACATCAGCCGAAACGAGCGGCCCCACATCCTACCGCCGTGCCGAGAGAAGATGCCTTGGATCGGTGCCGCGATGTGCCCGCCAACGACGAAATAAAACACCGTGCCAACCAGCAGCACCAGCCCCAAGCCGACGCAGTAGTACCACATGAACAAGGGCATCACGAAGACTCGCGCCGGGGGTAAATCGACCCGCCGCGGTAGCGTCCTACGTTGAGAATGGTGTAGGAAAGCAACAGCGGTAGGAACAGGCCGAGCATGGACCACAACAGCGATTCCAAGATCGACTGCACCTGATCGGCCAAATTCCAAACGAGAACGACCATATCCTGGGCCGCGTCCCGCGCCGGGACAAAGCCGATGGCCACGCTGAACGCCCCGCAGAAAAGCACCAGCAGCACGACCCGCATCCAAAACCGCTCGATGCCCGCGTCACGAAAGATAGACCCCAGAAACACCGCCAACGGGGCACGCAGCATCCAGAACACCGTGAGCGGAGCGGCAACCCCCAAGGCGACCGAGAACAGGTACACCTGAACATTGACCGGCAGATTTTCCAGCATCGCACGTCCTGCCTGATTTCGTAGGCACGATGGGCTTTTCCGGCGTGAACCCAAAACGCGGGCGGTCCACTAACCAAGGCGACGTCGTGGATGCTTTATAACGCGCGGCGGGAACAATCCTCTTTTTTTTCCTACAGCCGGTAATAGACGTCCATGAGCTGCTTGAGCATTTCGTGAACGATGCTGCGGTCGGGAATCGATGCGGCCAGCCCGTAGATGGGGGCCATGCCGCCTTCGGCGTTGGGGTTGGCGCGGACGAATGCGACGGACTCCTTGAGGTCTTCGACGAACCTTTCGGCCACACCGGGGCCGGTTTGACGCAGCGTGGGGCTGACGTGCAAGGCGGCTGGGCGTTGCAGTCCGGTTAACGCCCACCGCCGGGCGGACATCTGGTCCATGATTTGATAGATGTCCAGCTCGTCCGAGGTAAAGGCGAACACACCGATCGGCTGGCCCAGGATCCGCAGCCCTTCGATTCCCTCGACGCCCTGCTGCATGATGGCCGCCGCATCAAGAATCTTTTGCGTCGCTGTGAGATAGCCTTCTTCGCCCATCGAGACCAGGGCGGCCCAACATGCGGCGCTCAGCCCGCCCGGTCGGCTGCCGGAAAACGTGGGCGAGTAATACAACCCGCCGGGCCAATCCGAGGTGGTGAAGTATTGATAGCGCCTTAGCGCCATGCCGCGATACAGCACGACCGACGTTCCCTTGGCGGCGTAGCCGTACTTGTGCGTATCGCATGACATCGAGGTCACGCCCGGCAGGCGGAAGTCGAACTTCGGCACGTCGCGCCCCAATTTTTCCGCCCACGGCAGAAAGAACCCGCCCAGGCAGCCATCGACGTGAAAGCCGATGCCGCGCTTCAGCGCGAGTTGCGACATCTCTTCGAGCGGGTCGATCGTGCCGTAGGGAAAGTTTACCGCCGAGCCGATGATGGCAATCGTGTTGTCGTTGATCGCCTTCTCGACGGCCGAAATGTCGGCGCGAAACGCATCGTCCAGCGGCGTGACATTTAGCTTGATGTTAAAGTACTCGCCGGCCTTGTGAAACGCGGCGTGGGCCGACTCGGGGAGCACCAATTCTGGCTCGCTGATTCCCTTTTTATCGCGGGCCCAATCGCGATACGTTTTCATGGCCAGCAGAATGCTTTCCGAACCGCCGGAACTGACCGAGCCGCAGATGCCCTGCTCGCTGCCCAGCGGGGCGTCGGTTTGGCCGGCACCCAGCATGTGCGCCGTCATGGCCACGATCTCGCTCTCGAACTTCGCCGCGCTGGGCCAGATGTCGGCGTGAAGCTGGTTGGCCTGCGACTGGATGGCGTAAACCTTGTTCAGAAACTCAATGTGTTCGTAGTCGCCGTGATACACCGATCCGGAGGCGAACCCCTCTTCCCACCGCGACTGTTCGAGTGAGCGCAGCGCCTCGACCTCTTCGAGAATCGCTTCGCGCGGGCGGCCCTTGGCCGGCAATTTCGACTCGGGCGGAAACTGGTCTCGGTAAGGGTGCATCATCTGATCGAGCGGCTCGAACAGATCAAGATTGCCCGTCATCGGTTGATCAGTCATCGTGATTCCTTGGTGGTTGGGTTCGCTGGAAACATGGTTGCTTCAAGTCGGCGACTCGACATCGCGGTTCAGTCGCTTGAAGAGACCTTGGTTCGCCTTATAGCTTTTCACGAAGGCGGCAAACATTTTATCGTAAACCGCGCGCAGGTCGGGTTGCGGCTCGAACGTTCGTGTAATGGGCACTCGCTGGGCGAGGTCGTCGAGGCGGATGTGTTTCAAGGTCATCAAGGCCAACAGCCCGGCACCGCGAAGGATGGCATCGGTCGGCTGTTCGACCTGGCGGATCGGCCGGTTCATCACATCGGCGTGGATCTGGCACCACAGCTCCGAGCGGGCCCCGCCGCCTATATGGTTGAGCACCTCGAACCGCCGGCCGACGAGCCGCTCGACCGCGCCGATCAGCCAGCGCAGATTATAAGAAACGCCTTCGAGCACCGCACGAATGGCTTCTTGGCGCGAGGTGCGCAGCGTCTGGTTCAAAAATCCGCCGCGAATGTAAGCCTCTCCCCCCGGCGGCCCGGCGCCATTGAGCCAGGGCAGGAACAGCAGGCCGTTGCTTCCCGCCGGGGCTTCGGCGGCCAGTTCCAGCGCGCGCGAGAACACGCCGTCCGAATCGCCGCGTTGAACGTCGTGGAACAGCCACTGTCGTAGGAAAACTTCCAGGCACTTGCCGGCCGCGCCCTGTTCGGCCACCACCATGTTGCGGCCGCGAACCGCCGCCGGCATCGTGGCCACGTAACGCAGAATATCGGTCCGCTTGAAAGGCACGTGGCAGGTGAGCCACGACGAGGTGCCAACGCAGATGTGCCCCTGATAATCGCCCACCGCCCCGGAACCGAGAATCGCCGCCTGACTGTCGCAACTGCCGGCCACCACCTGCACCCCGGGATCAAGCCCCCAATCGTCGGCCACTTGGCGAAGCAGCGGCCCCAACACCGCGTCGACCGGCACAAGATCGGGCAGCTTGTCGCGGTCCACGCCTGACAAGCGGATCAACGAGTCGCTGTAATCGATCCGCAGGTTGTCTCGATTGTCGGTCAATAGATAAGGAAAAATCGTCCCGTACGATGCGGCGAAGCGGCCTGTCAGCCGGAGATTCACATAATCGGCCGGCTCGAGCAGCTTGTAGGTCCGCTGATACAGATCCGGGCGTTGACGTTTGATGTACAGGATGTGAGCCAGCACGTCCGCGCCGGTGTGAGTCGGCGCTCCGCCGCTTAAGCGCAGCCAGCGAACGAGCCTGAGCAGACCATAGCCGGCCACTCGAGGAAAGCCAGACGTGATTTCCCGCGTGTACGGGGCGCCGCGGGCATCCATCCAATGTACGGCATTCATCAGCGGGCGACCCTGGCGATCGACCGGCGTGGTGACCGACCACTGGCTCGTGCAGCCGACCGCGACAA
>Ga0114931_10004648_pt1 | contig 17107 bp, 13 predicted proteins | sample 2SBtaG_FD_89579 | JGI IMG/M metagenome (GOLD analysis project Ga0114931, IMG submission 89579) | Deep subsurface microbial communities from Kolumbo volcano to uncover new lineages of life (NeLLi) - 2SBTROV14_V59a metaG | ecosystem: Environmental > Aquatic > Marine > Volcanic | place: Kolumbo...
AATGGGAAGATCATGGAGAGATTGAAATTCATCATCCTCCCCGTTGCTTTCTCTGTACACACAGTAGTTAGCTGGATCTTTGCAGTCACATGGAGACCTGGTTGGAAGTCAACAATCTTTGGACCATACTTTATATTTGGTGCAGTCTTCTCCGGAACTGCTGCACTAATCTCACTACTCACTGCATTTACTGTCATCTACAAGCTTGAGGATTATATTACAGTAAAGCACATACGCTCCGCTACTTTCATCCTCATAGTTACCAACCTTGGATACATGTACTTCACTATTAACGAGTACATTGTTGGTGCTTATCAGAGTGAAGTTGAAGATATGGCTGTTCTCAGACAAGTACTTTATGGTGACCAATCCCTTGTTTTCTGGTTCATTATCTGGATTACTATGGCGACTCCTCTCATCATAATTTCTATCTGATCCATTGGGAGAACAAGAGAAGAGTATATGTTTGGTCCATGATTGCAAGTATCCTCGTGAATATTGGTGCCTGGCTAAAGAGGTGGGTTATTATCATACCAAGTCTTAGAATCCCTGTGATTTCTGATGGTGAGGATGTTCTTGCTCCTCAGATGATCCAGCATTCAACTCTTTACCCCTATTTCCCATCCACAACTGAAATAATGATCACAATCGCTCAGTTTGCATTCTTCATCTTCTTCTACTGGTTCCTGAATAAGCTTCTCCCCCTCATTCCTATCTGGGAAGTTGAGCACGAATGGGAAGTTGATGGTCTTGTAGATGGAAAGACCCCACAGAGGAAACATGAGGAAAGTTGGGGGCAGACTGATCGATCATTCTTACTCAACCATTAATTTCTAATAATTTCGTATAAATAACTTTGATTGTTGGAATATTCGTAATTAAAATTCGATAATAGTTCAAATAAAATACTAACTAGGTACAATTCTTTTGTCTTTATCGTAATTCTCAGTACATTTTATTGTACAATGTCATAAATTTCGAATATTCTATAATTATGCACTTTCTAGAAAAACTATCAGGAAATACGATTCAGCGTATTTTGACTGGTAGAGAGGTAATGAAAAACATATTTGTCTCAATTTAAATATCTCTAACCGAAAGAAAACACTTAAATTATTTTTCACTCTTTTATAATTATACTACCCGACAGGGTAGTGTAACAACGATTGGGAATTCTCCCAAAACAACAACAACGAGGTTAGAACTATGGTCTACATAAGAAAGATCGTAAGAAAATGGAAAACAAAAGAAGGCAAGGTAAAGGAGCGTAGCTACTATTACTGGTACAAATCCCGCAGAATTGGCGATAAAGTCATTTCAGAGTGTGTTGGAAGAGCTTCTGAAGAAGAATATCTCCGAACACATAAGGCAAAACTTGAGGCTGAGAAGGCAAGTGAACTCGATGATCTCTCAGAGAAGCGTCCCACTGTCAAGGAAGTCAAGTAACTTTTCAAATATTTTATTATCACAATACATACCAATAGATTAGTGAGTGACAGATTCAATCGAGCCCAAAATGGTGATGCAGATGCTATGTTCGAAATTGCAGTAGAATTTCAGAAAAGAAGGTTCCATGAGGAAGCAAAATCTTGGTATCTAAAGGCAATAGAAAAGGGGCATTTAGATGCGGCCTTCCGAATGGGTGATCTTCTCTATCACCAGGGTGAGATCGAGAAATCCATACTATACTTGCAACGAGCATATGATGGTGGACACAAAGAAGCCCAATTTGTTCTTGCGTTAGCATTTCGGGATAGCGGAGAATTCGAAAATGCAGAGATGATGCTCAAACAATTAATCGAGCAAGGAGTTGGTCAGGCGGTGCATGAATTGGGAGTCCTCTACATTGCAAAAGGTGAATTTGAAAAAGGGGTGTATTGGATTGAACTCTCTGCAGATTCAGGGAATGTACATTCCATGGATTTACTTCCTAACCTATACCTTGAGAAGAATGATAAGAAGAATGCAATACGTTTGCTGAAGAGATTCATTGAGAAGGATCATGCAACAAGTGCAATTTCATATGGACTTCTTCTTGATGAGAATGGCAATTCTACTGCTATTGATTTTCTCGAAAAGGGGTTACAACTTGGGCATCCAAAAGCTGAACTAGTTCTCGGAAACTTCCACTTTATCCACGAGAATTATGAACTCTCTGAAAAATTCTTTCGAAGTGCTCTTTCAAAATCTAGAAGCATAGAAGGAACTCTTGGGTTAGGTGTTCTTCTCTGTGAGATGGATGCTCATGAGGAAGGTCTCGTACTCTTGAAGGAAGCTGCCGAATATGGGAGTGTAGAAGCATTATACAACATTGGTGTTATTTATTATACTCTTGGAAAGAAATTTGAGGCGGAGGAATGGCTACTTAAAGCTATCAGTGCAGGTGATGAGGAGGCAAAGAATTTTTACTCTGAGAATTATGACAAATAGTGCGAAATTGTCTAATGATGGGAAATCCTTTAAATCTTAATTTTATTAATTAAAATTAACCGTTGGGGTTGTCGGAATGCAGGAAATATCACGCAAATTCAAAAGAGATTCAGAGAATATACCGACCATTAAATTAGTGGTCATCGGAACTGGACAGGCAGGTAAAACTTCTCTTCTAAAAATTTATTCCCTTCTTATGAAGATTGCTCACCCTGAGAAACTTCTGAGTAATACAACTAAGATTTCTAATCCCTTTGAGGAAACTGCATTATTTGATCAGACCATTTTTGGGTTAGGGACTAAGATAAAGAATGAGAAGGAGGTACCAATCATAAAGTACTCTCTCTACACAGTCGCTGGTCAACGCAGATATAGGGATGCCCGTAAAATTGTTCTTAATGGTGCAGATGGTCTAATAGTACTCCTCGATCCGACTAATATTCCCGGAAATGAGGAGGCATTAAGTGAACTCATGTATTTTCTTGAGGGAAATAGCAAAGTCCCATTTACAGTAGCAATCAATAAATGTGATTTAGAGGACTTACCTCTTGATAGTGATATAACAAAAGCACTTGTAGAAAGTGGATTTGTTGCTGACCTTTCAAATGTTGAAATCAATCATATCTCTGCAATGTCTGCGAGGAATGCCTTACTTGGTCTTCTTAGCATTGATCCCAAGGAACTTTTTGATGCAGATGGTCTCATTAGAAGTGAACATTTTCCTGAGGTTGTTAGTGACATCGTTTCTATGGTTAACAGATTAACCCACAAAGTTATAGAATCAAAAATTAGGTAATCATTTGAGAACAACAGTTGGATTGTCCTCATTGCCATTCGCATACTCAAATGAGATTGCTCCCAATTGCTCAAACTTCTTTATCTCATCTGAACAACTCTCGACACTTACTCCAAGTCGCATAGAGAGAAACTTAAGGGGAATCTTTTTCTCAATTTTTAGCATTGTATACACCTGTTCTGCAAGTTTTGATGTTGCAAGGAGTGTTTCTAGATCTTCCTTCTTCTTTCTTCCAACAAAAATTTGTGGAGAAGCTCTCTGTTCTGTTTTCTTCTCCTGATCCTTTGCAATAGTGAGTTCTTCAACTTTCTTGTTTAATTTATCTATTTTCTTCTTCTGTTCTTCAACTATCTCAGCAAGTTTCTTACTCTCTTCGTCCTTAGCAGAGCTTTCCTCTTTCCTCTTTGCAATTTCCTCTTTCAGCTCTACGCTGGAATCTCTTGACTCCTTTATGTTGTTTATTTGTAATCGAAGTGATTCTAACTCAGAATTCCGTTTCTCAAGGAGCATATTTAATTCATCAACCTTCTTGGTACTATTCATCTCTTCTAGCTCTATTTTCTTCCTTAATTCATTCAATTTTTCTTCGTAAGAGGTTTGAAGATTTACAATCTCTCGCTCTGAAACCTCATGAGATATCACTTGCTCATCTTTCTCCCTCTTTTGGCGTAGATTTGCAAGTTCCGTTTCCAGCCCGGTAATCTTCTCTCTCTCTGTATTAAGGGATTCTTTCAACTCTGTAATTACCTTCGCAGACGAAGCTACCTTTGCTTTTTCTTCTCCATTTTTCTTCTTTTCCTCCTCCAAACGTGACACCTTATCTTCTAATTCTGAAATTTTATGCTCCAGGTTGTCTGATCTCTGTCTTTCTTTCTCCAGTTGATCCTCTAAGTCCAGCTTTTCCATCTTGAGATTTTCTATAATCTCTTTCTGATCAGTCGTTTTGTGGGTATCCTCAAGTTCCTTTTCCAATTTTGTAACCTTCTGTTTCTCTTTCTCTAATTCTAATTTTAGTTCCTTTTGCTTGCCTTCAAGATGTGTAAATTTCTCCTGCTCAATACTATATAGATTTGCCATTTCTGTATTACTCTGTTGAAGATTCTTTACTTCTTCCTCTAACAGCAGAATCTGATTTGATGTGAGACTCTCATCAGAGCTTGAGCTATCAAGCTGAAAACGCAAACTCCAAAGTTGCTGTTCTAGTTCAATCCTCTCCTTATTTGCAAGACTCAGCTCATTGCTCAGTCGTGAGATCTCCTTTGCGGAGGAGAGTAATCTGTAATTGATGTCAATCTTGTCTTCAAGTGCCCTCATCAATTGCTCATATTCAAATGATTGATTGTTGTCCCCAATTGATTGAAAGTGAAGTTTCAGGGTATTATAGATAATTGACATCCCCTTATAGTATTTCACTTTCTTGAAAATCTCTAGTGCTCTATTATAGTAGTCAATGGCTTGAGACATTTCTTTCATTGCTTGATAATTGCTCGCGATGTTGAAGTAAGTTAGTCCTATGTCTCTCTGCAAATCATACTTTTCACGGATGGTCAGTGCTTTCCTGTAATGTTTCATTGCAGTTTCAAAATCACCTGAATTCTGAGCTATAAGTGCTTTAAAATTCTCATAATCCGCTAGTAGAGGATCTGCTTGTTGTCTCTCTCTATCAGATATTCCCTCCCATACTCTTTTTGCATGGTCTACTGCCTCTTTGAGCTGTGAATATTGAGCGAGAGCAAGATTGCAGTGTATGATATGGGTGAGTGAATGAAATTGGAGGATTTTGTCACCTTCCTCCCTTGCTAATCGTTCACAGATTTTTGCATCCTCCAATGTTTGGTCGTAATCACCCACCTCTATATACAATCTCTGTCTTGCAAGTGAGATCTTGAGAGAAAGTATTGGAGAGTCCTCAATTAATTCCATCTGATTAATAAGTTGAGATGCTTTGTCCACCTCTCCTAATTGAATTAGGTGGTAGAATGACCGAATGTTCTCCTCAATGTCTGCCAATGTTCTTCAGTCTAATCTGATTTAAACAAACTATATTCCTTTCTCCTAAGAAGAATATTCTCGCTGAATTATTCCCTAGATTTTTCTCTTCTCGCGCGAGTATCGGTCGTCAGAACCAATGAGAACTTTATTAATAGATAACTAATCGTTGGAAATAGGTAATTGATTTGAGTGATGATGAATCTATAAAAGACTTCTCTGCAGATGACAAGTGGGTCATCCTCAATGCGATGTTCAAAAAGCTTGGTCTAGTTCGTCAGCATCTAGATAGCTTCAACAATTTCGTGAAATTTGGACTTAATCAAGTCATTGAGGAAGAAGCAGTTATTGAACCAGAAGATGTTAATGATCTTGTTCGGGTTCGACTTGAAAAAATTGAAGTCAGAAGACCTGAAGTAAGAGAGGCAAATGGTGCAAATACTGAAATTTGGCCCATGGAGGCCCGTCTTCGTAACTTGACATATGCTGCACCGCTCTATCTTTACATGACTCCTGAGATGTCAAGCGAGAATGAGCCTGGAGCTCGTCCTCCCAAAACAAAAAAAGAGCACTTTATTGGGTATCTCCCAATCATGCTCAATTCAGATCATTGTCCCCTTTCAACTGCCACTCCTAGTATGAAAATTAAACACGGAGAAGATCCCCTTGATGAAGGTGGATACTTTATAATCAATGGGAGTGAAAGAGTTCTCGTAACTCAGGAAGATCTCGCACCAAATCGGATTCTTGTTGAGAAATTTAAACCTAAAAAAACACAAAACAAGACCTCACAGGCAAAAGTTTTCTCTGTATTGAAGGGATTCAGAGCACCAGTCACGCTTGAAAGGTATAAAGACGGAAGTCTGAAAGTCTCTTTCCCCAGTGTCTCACGGCGAATATCCTTCATCATCTTGCTTAGAGCCCTTGGAATGGAAAAAGATGGGGAAATTGCCCGTAGAATCGGGTCATCCCGCAAAGTTAGATCAATGGTTCTTCCCATTCTACAGGGTGAGGAAATCCGAAAGATGGAAGAAGCACTCGACTACATTGGTAGACGAGTTGCCGTTGGTCAAAGCCCAGAATATCGGAAAACAAGGACAGCGCAAGTTCTCGATCGTTACTTACTCCCTCATCTTGGGAATTCGGAAGAGGATCGTATCAAGAAAGCTTATTTCTTATGTCAGATGGCTCAAAGAGTTTTTGAACTGGAGGCAGGTGAGAGAGATCCTGATGATAAAGATCATTATGCCAACAAAAGGTTAAACCTTGCTGGAGATCTTCTTTTGGTCCTCTTCAGAAATGCATTTCGTAGCCTTATCAGGGATATCAAATATCAGTTGGAGAGAAGAATCAATACCAACAAGAATATCAACTCAATTCTTTCCAATGCCGTCCGAGCTGATGTTATATCTGAAAGACTTAGGCATGCACTCGCCACTGGTAATTGGGTCGGTGGAAAGGCAGGTGTCTCACAGCTACTCGACCGTGTGAACTATATGTCATCACTTTCCCACCTGAGAAGAGTAGTATCTCCTCTCGGGAGATCACAACCTCACTTCGAGGCACGTGATCTTCACCCTACTCATTGGGGTAAGATCTGTCCATCGGAGACTCCAGAAGGGCCAAATTGTGGGCTTGTGAAGAACCTTGCACTCCAAGCGTATATCTCTATCGACATAGATCTCTAGCATGTGAGGCAGGAACTTAGGGATCTCCGAGTTAATGTTGAGGAACAAGACAGTAATGATAAAAGCATCTCTCGTGTTTACCTCAATGGAACCTTCTTCGGAACTCATCCTAATGGTGAAATCCTAGCCATGCAGATTCGTAAGAACAGGAGAAATAGAATTATTGCTCCAGAGGTTAATGTAGTCTACTATGACGATACTAAAGAAGTTCAAATTAATGCGGACAGAGGTAGGGTAAGAAGACCGTTAATCATCGTCAAGGATGGTAATCCTCTGCTGACCCAGGATCATATTGAGAAGGTAAAAGAAGGTGAGATGCTTTGGTCTGATCTTACTCGTCAGGGGATAATTGAGTATCTTGATACAGAAGAGGAGGAAAATTGTTACATTGCTATGACAATGAGCGAATTAACTCCAAAGCATACCCACCTTGAAATTTCTCCTGCAGAAATACTTGGTATATGTGCCTCTCTCATCCCATTCCCCGAACACAACCGATCAGACAGGAATGTCTACGAATCAGGAATGGCAAAGCAGTCCCTTGGGGTCTATGCAGCAAACTTCCGACTCCGGATGGATACAAGAGCCCATTTACTTCACTATCCCCAAAGACCATTGGTTAAAACTCATGGGATGGATGCAATCAAGTTCAATATGAGACCTGCTGGACAGAACTTTGTCATAGGACACATCTCTTATAGCGGTTACAATATGGAAGACAGTCTTATTATGAACCGGTCATCAGTAGATCGAGGTCTTGGAAGATCATCTTTCTTCAGGGCATACACCAGTGAAGAACGTCAATATCCCGGTGGTCAGGAGGATATTTTTGAGATTCCAAGCCAAGAGGTTAGGGGATACAAAGACCCCTCTGTCTACAAGAATCTTGCTGATGATGGAGTCGTCGAACCTGAGACCAAGATTGTTGGAAAAGAAGGTGAGGTTATCATCGGAAGAACCAGTCCTCCCAGATTCTTAGAGGAACGTGCTGACATCGACATCCCAACAGAACATCGTCGAGAGACTTCAACCTCAATGAGGTTCGGTGAGACTGGTGTCGTCGATTCCGTAATTTTCAGCGAAAATACAGATGGTCACAGATTAGTAAAGGTGAGAATGAGGTCACTGAGAGTTCCAGAGTTGGGTGATAAATTTGCATCCCGTCATGGTCAAAAAGGAATTATTGGCGTTTTAGTCAATCCTGCAGACATGCCATTCAACGAGTATGGTCTGAACCCTGATCTCATCATCAACCCACATGCAATTCCATCTAGGATGACAATTGGACAGTTGATCGAGGTTCTTTCTGGAAAACTAGCTGCTGCTTCAGGTAAATTTGTTACAGCAACCGCATTTGAGAGCAGGGATGTTGATGATCTCATGAATGAACTTCAAAGCCTTGGATACCACCATTACGGAAAAGAAGTTCTCTATGATGGGAGAAGTGGTGAGAAAATGGAAGCCGATATTTTTGTAGGTATTGCTTTTTATCAGAAACTTCACCATCTTGTCAATGACAAAATCCATGCAAGGGCAAGGGGACCAGTACAGATTTTAACCCGACAGCCAACTGAAGGTCGTTCAAGGGAAGGAGGTCTGAAATTTGGAGAAATGGAAAGAGATTGTCTTATTGGTCATGGAACCTCACTTATCCTGAAGGAAAGACTTCTCGATGAGTCTGACAAGACCGATGCCCTGTTCTGTGAACAGTGCGGTTTCATAGCTTACCATAATCCTGAACTTAAACGAAATCAATGCCCAGTTTGCCGTGATAAGGTAAATGTGTCCAAGATCGTTGTATCATATGCATTTAAATTATTACTCCAAGAGCTAATGTCAATGGGTATTGCACCTCGAATCGAACTTAAGGAACGAACTTAATCAATAATTGGCATTGGCGAATCATTTGCCAATCTTCTAAGTAAATTTCTTCTTATCAGTACCAAAGCAATTATCGAGCTAACGGAAAAGAAGGCGAAAATAAGTGAAAACATTCCTAAAAAATCCCTCGTTCCTCCCCCTGAACCACTCCTTAGATAAATTGATAGAAATGTGAGGGCAGTAAATCCTAGTGTTTCCATTATGAAGAGTTTTATTACTCTCTTTTCTTTCTTGTTTAGAATATCCATAATTTCATAACAAGGATGTAGATAAATACCTCTTGACCATGTGTTTTTGATTTGCTCAGACCAAAGATGAGATAAAGCAACTTTCGAATACAACATATGGCCTCCCCGCTCAATCGGCTTATTTCTTACACCACGGAATTCCGGGGAACAATGCTCATTGCCTCGACTTACTCTATCCTCAACAAACTTTTTGATCTTGCTCCTCCAGTCCTTATTGGAGCAGCTGTTGATATAGTAGTGAGACGAGAAAATTCAGTCTTTGGAGAGATAGGTATCCGGAATCTTATGACACAACTCTATGTCCTTGCACTTCTTACTTTTTTCATCTGGGTCTCCGAATCTCTCTTCGAATACCTCTTCAAGATAAAGTGGAGAAACCTTGCACAGAAGGTAGAACACAAACTGAGAATGGATGTCTATCGACATATCCAGAATCTTGAGATGGAGTTCTTTGAGGACGAGCAGAGTGGTAGATTAATGGCTGTGCTTAATGATGATGTCAATCAACTCGAACGATTCCTTGATATTGGTGCCAATGATCTTATCCAGATCACGACTACTGTCATCGTAATTAGCATTACATTCTTTGCTCTTTCTCCAGTTGTTGGTGCAATTGCAATTATTCCTATCCCGATTATTATCATAGGATCTGTCAAGTTTCAGAAGAAGCTTGAACCAAGATATGCAGGTGTTCGTGAGGCAGTTGGAATAATGAATGGAAGATTAGCTAACAATCTAACAGGTATTTCTACAATAAAATCATATACTGCTGAAGAGTACGAAGCTTCCAGAATTTCTGAAGCCTCCAATTTATACCAAGAAGCTAATCGTTCAGCTATTCTTCTCAGTTCAGCTTTTTCTCCTCTTATCAGGATGGTCATTGTTGCTGGATTTATTGGTATGCTAATTTCTGGGGGATATTTTGCATTAAACGGAACTCTCGAAGTAGCTGCGTACAGTATCATCGTTTTCCTTATTCAGAGACTCCTCTGGCCACTAACCCGGCTTGGTGAAACTTTTGATCAGTATCAGAGGGCAATGGCATCAACTACTCGGGCCCTCAACCTCCTTGATAAAAAGCCAACCATTGTATCAGGAGAAGTTGCTCTGACTTATCTACAAGGGCTTATTTGCTTTGAAAATGTCAGTTTTAGTTATAAAAGTAGGAGCAACATACTATCTGATTTTAATGTGCAAATAAATCCTGGAGAAACAGTGGCATTTGTTGGGGCAACAGGTGCAGGAAAATCAACTATTGTCAAACTCTTGCTCCGATTCTATGATGTGAAAGAGGGGCGGATTACAATTGATAATGTAGATATTCGTGATCTCAGATTAAGAGATTTACGGAATTCCATTGCACTGGTTTCACAAGAGACTTTTATCCTTGATGGAACTGTGAGGGAGAATATTCTGTATGGAAACCATGGTGCGGACTATGATGCAATTGTCGCTGCTGCCAAAGTTGCTGAGGTGCATGATTTTATCATGTCCCTTCCCTTGCAATACGAGACTCTAGTAGGTGAACGTGGACAGAAACTCTCTGGAGGACAAAAGCAAAGACTATCAATTGCACGTGCCATCCTAAAGAACCCACCTATAATGGTCTTTGATGAAGCAACATCTAGTGTAGACAATGAAACTGAGGCTGCAATTCAAAGATCTCTTGAGAAAGTGACTGAAAACCATACAACAATCATAATAGCACACAGGCTTTCTACAATTAGAAATGCAGATCAGATTTTTGTCCTCGATCGAGGGAAGATTGTTGAGCAGGGTACACATGAAAAATTGCTTGAGATTAATGGATTATACTCTGCCCTCTGGAGGGTACAGACTGGGATTCGTACCGTGGTGAACTAATGGACAGTGAGGGACTTGCAAAAACACTCGTCCAATTGCTGACAAATGAAAGCGATTATCATAAAGGAGTAGCTTTCCTCAAAATGACTGAAACCGATGCAGATGATCTGTGGAACTATCTTGATCAACTTTCTCCAGTATCATCTGTTCGTCTCCCTCTAGATTTGGGGACGAGCCTTCAAAGATCTTTGGAAAGTAACTTAAGGAAGAAACTGGCTGCAAATTATACAACACAGGAGGGGACATCACTCGTCCTGAACCTTGCAGAAAAGACTACAGAGAGCGTAGCAGATCCATTCTGTGGCTCTGGGAGACTTATTGTTGCTTACCTCCGATCCCATTCTGGAAATTTCCCTGATGTCTATTTAAATGATATTTATCCAGAAGCTGCCCTTATTGCTTTTTATGAGATATTCAAAATTTTCCAAGAACGGAATGAACCCCTGTGTAAATTGCATATCTCCATTGGTGATGGAATTGCTTGGAAACCTCCCCATAAAATAGACCTAATTCTTACCAATCCTCCTTTTACCAGAGTCCATCATCTGCAAGGGGAGCAACTGGATTCAATCAGATTACTCAAACAATCATACGGAGAATATATCTCTGGCCAACCAGGTTTGCACATTTATGGTCTCTACCTTATTGATAGTATTCTCAAAAAAGGTGGAACTGTCATTAGTATCCTTCCTACCACTACAATCTCTTCGAACTACTCAAATGGGTATCGGAGATTTCTAAATGAGAATTACAGTGAAATTGAGTTCTATATTCCTTCAAATATCAAGGGACTGTCCGAGGACAGCGATTTTCGGGAGCTGGTTATTCGTGCAAAGAAGATCAAAGGGAATGATCCAATAAAATTCACAAAATTGACTCTTGAAAAGGCAAACCAAACTGAACTTTACTCGAACTTTGTTGATAGAAAAGAAGGGAAGAAGAGGAATTGGATGAGATTCTTTCACACTACTGAAACTCTCGATCTCGCAAATTTTATTGAGTCTAAGCTAAAGAGTCTCAAAGAATTAGATATCGAAATTCGAAGAGGTGTTGAGATGTATGGTCCCGAATTTTTCTTCCTTCCAAATAAGCGATGGCAGGTGATCTCTGATGAGGGAGACACCATATGTATTCAAAGCAATAGTCACATCCTTAAAATACCCAAATCGAATCTACAGAAAATCCTAAGAAAGCCAGCACTGTACTCAGGTACGCAGATACCCAATTGTAGAGAGTATGCCCTTGTTATCCCTCCATCCCCTCCAGAGTGGTTTCACTCATACCTCAAGGTATCTGGAGATGACGCTCAGATTGCGAAAAGTAAATTTGGGGAGCATTGGTTCTCCCATATTAAAAAGCAATTTGAAGTTAAGAAACCATTCTCACAACTCTTTCTAGCAGACAAGTTCGGCATTGCAACAAGCACTGCTATGTGCTACTATACTGAAGAACCAATCTCCTGCACCAAAAATTTTTACTTTTTCAAAAATCTTGATTTGAATGACAGCAGAATACTCGCTGCATGGATGAGTAGTTCCATTTACATCTTTCTCTTTCTCGTGAATCGAAGGGAGATAGGTGGATCCTATGGTCGCATGCAAATCTCGGATTTGATGAAAACTCCTTTTATGATAGATCTTCAAGATGTTAGGGGGCACTCTGGAATTTTGTATGAATTTTTGAGAATGAACCAAAGGCACTTACCTCCAATTCCTGAACAATTAGCAGAAGGAAGAACAAAAGCACTTGACCAAATTTTTCTCCAGATACTTGGTCTAGAAGATATTGCAGAAAGACTATACAGCCAACTCTCAGTGATTTTCACGGATATCTCCAACCGAGATTAATATACTTCTGAACCATAACATTTTAACTGAGAATGAATGAATTGATTGTATGGAAATCGCGATATCTACAGATCTTCCTAAATCAGCAGGTTTTGAAAATGTTGAATTAGCAACAAGAGAGATTCTGTCAGAGAATGGTTTTGGCATTCTTACAGAAATTGATGTCAAGGCAACAATGAAGAAAAAGTTGGACAAAGATATGGACAACTACAAAATTCTTGGTGCTTGCAACCCCTCACGGGCACACAAGGTATTGGAAGTAGATTCCACCCTCGGGATTCTTCTCCCGTGCAATGTCATTATCTATGAGACTGAAGATGCAATTCAGGTCGCAGCCACTAAAGCTTATGATCTATTTAGTAAGCTCAATGATAATCCCGACGTGGGAAATGTTGCAAAAGATGTTGAATCTATTTTTGCAAAGGTAATTTCTGATATTAAAAAGAAATTTACGTAAAAAGTTATCTGCCACCAATATTAATATCTTTTGCAGCTATGTGTGGTCCTCCACCGGTTACTGGCAACATCTGTGGACCAGTGAGGCTTGGTTTCCCGCAAGTCCCTGGAAATGCATCTATATCCTTGTCATTTCCGACGCCTATAGTATTCTTCAAGACATCTAATGTCATACCGCTCATTCCAGAATTCCTAATTGGCTTACCCAATTGACCATCTTCAACTAGATATCCTCCTTGGGAGCTGAAGAAGAATTCTCCCGTTGCTGGATTTACATAGCCACCATAGGAATACTGGAGATACACTCTATTCCCAATTTCTTCCAGAAGTTCTTCGATCTTCTTGTCTCCTTGTTCAATGTAAGTATTGCCCATTCGAGGCATTACTGTATGCCTGAAGTCCATCGCTCTTCCACATCCATTAATCTCCTGATCAAGCATAGTTGCGGTTCTGAGATCATTGAGATATCCGACTAGAACTCCGTCTTTAATGATCTGTCTTCTCTTTGTTGGTGTTCCCTCTGAATCATATTTGAAGCTTCCTCGGAGTCCTGGAAGAGTTGGGTCATCAATGACTGAGACCTCTGGTATTGCCATTGTATTTCCTAGTTGGTTCGTGAGAACTGATCTGTTGTCAAGAACTGCATCACCTTCTGAGGCATGTCCAAATGCTTCATGAATGTAAACTCCAACTATACTCGGATCGAGGAGAACATTCATCTTACCAGATGGGGAGTTCACTGCATCAAGGAGATCCACTGCCCTCTTTCCTAAATTAGTTGCATGTTCTTCAATATTCCAGTCAACAATCGCCTTCATCCCTCCTGAGGTCGCAATTGAATCGCTGACATTTTGAATGATATCCCCCCTCCTTGAAGTTGCAAATCCTGATAATCGCAAGGCCGCATAATCTGTTACCACATTTGTACCATTGGTGTTTGCAATCTCCTCTCTTTGAACCATCTCCGAATAAATTCCATTGCTGTTGATGATCGAAGGATCATGTTCCCTCAGAATGGTCTCCACTTTTTGGGCAAGTTCCATCTTCTCTTCAAATGAGTAATTCTTAGGATCGTCATCTGGTGTAAATTCATTTCTTCCCTCGAAAGCTGCATCTTGCGTGACCTCCGCATTTGCCTCACTTTTATTGGAAAGACCTCTAGCCATTTTTATAGCGGCATCTCTCGCCTCTCTAATCTCACTAAGATTCTCACTAGCAACACTTGCAAAACCCCAAGCACCATTGACAAGTGCTCTGATAGCAACGCCATTCATCTGATTATTTGCAATTTGATTTGCATCTCCTTTACGTACGGAGAGCTGTAGTGTTTCATTCCGATAAGTCCTGACATCTAGAAATTGAACCTGTGTTCTATCAATCTCATCGACTACCTTTCGAGCGACATCTAATACCATTTCAGAAGATAAACAATTGCTGTATTTTTATAGTTTTAGCAATCAGTAAATAAGAACCGGAAAATTAGATTCCCATCATTGATCGTGGTGATGATTTTGTATCCGTAATTCCTGATATACTCATCTCATCAATCAATATTGCAGGTGTCTGACTTCCAAATTCAATTCGAAGCTCCTTAGAAATTCTATTTATTCCCTTTAGGAAACTGAATACATCTGATCCAATCATGGTATTTTTCACGGCATGTTGGATCTCCCCATCCTTAACGTAAAATCCTCTATTAATCTTTGCAGAGATGTTTTGAGATCCTCCAGAAGCATTAATTCCTGATTCCATGAATATGCCCTCTCGCATATCTTCCAGCATCTGAGTATAACTACCGTCACCTGCATCAACATGTAACTGCCAAATTCCACATCTTGGTTTACCAGAGAAGCCCATTTTTTGTGCATGTGCATTATTTTCAATTCCAAGCTTGTTTGCAGTATATGAATTCGTTGCGTAGTTGACCAGCACTCCTTTGTCCATGTATTTTGTAACCTGAGTTACGACTCCTTCTGCATCAACTGGTGTTGAGCTGAATCCTCCTGCGACATGTGGATTGTCAGTAATATTCAATCCTTCTACTCCAAGTTCATTCCCTATCTTGTCTGCAAAGTAACTTGTCCCGAGCATGACATTGGTTCCATTAACCCCATTCCCAACAATAGCCTGTAAACTCTGTCCTGTTGCTCGATGATCAAAGAGAACAGGTAGCCTCTTTGTCTTGATTTCCCTTGCACCCAGTGTCTTTTTCGCCTTTTCCGATGCAGTTCGTCCAATATCTCCGAAATCAACTCCTTTGTCTAATTTTCTTGTGAGATAGACCTCAAATCCAGAACCAACATTTGTAGGATCTACTATGATTGAGTTGTTGACAAATGAAAATGCAGATGTGTATGAGTCTTCAACATCAATCCCGAGGCTATTTACTATATTGTCAGTTATTATCGAAACTGATAATTGTCCTCCAACGACCAGTTTTCCCTCAGTTTCAACCTTACTTCCATCAATAATTTGGTTCCCGATATCAATGAATTGATCGGCCTCCATATTTGCAATCTCACCATCATAAAGGTCTGGAATGTGTGGTGCACTTTGTTCCAAGACATTGGGTAATGTCCTGAAGTTCCGGTCTTCTGGGGCCAATTTTGCTAGTTTAACTGCTTTTTCAACAGCATCAGTAATACTTGCTTCAGAGACTAATGTGTTTGACGAAATTCCCAATTTATTGCCTATATATGCCCTAATTCCAACACCTGACATACTCTGTTGCTGTGATCCAGAGATTAAACTGTTTCTTATCTCAATGGCTCTTCTATGTCCCTGCCTTACGACAATTTCTGTTTGTGTTGCTCCAAGCTCCTCCGCTAGGTTTAATGCATTGAGTGCTATACTGTGATAATCTATGTGACCCTGTTTTGTCTCGTCCGAATCCGTACTCATCAGACAATGATATTTTGCCTAGTTTATAATTCCAGCGAGAATGCCCAATTTATTCTGTCTGTTTCTCCATAATTTTCCTAATATTTCTAATTCTCTTTCCAATATCAGCAGAGATATCCCCGGAGGTCATTATTCGTAAAGTTTGAAGTAATTGAGAATCTGTAATCCTTCCGAATGCTACTTTTGCTGTATCTGGATGAGTCTCCCAACAATTTACTACGATATTGAATAGCTTATCTTGCTTTTTAATTCGTTGTACTGCCTCTTTTTTCACGTAAAAATTCGTATCCTGCAGAGCTATTGTCTCAAGGTAATCCTGCTGTTCAATCTTCCTAGTGATTACTGTTCTAAGCCACCAATCCTTGCTATGGATCTTCCAAAGATTGAAAAGTCTCCTGTCATCCCGAATCATTTTTGTTGCTATGACTCGCACTTCACTGTTTGAATCTTCATTAGCTATCTTCATTAAATACTCAGGATTACTCAATTTTCTTGTTGCAGTGATCCGTACAGAGGGAATACCATCACTAGTTGCAATCTCATAGAGAAACTCCTCGTCGTATATAGCGCTGAGCACTCTTTCCCGTTGGATATAGTTTGGATCATCTCTGGCGATCCTAAGAAGGTCATCCATATTATCCGTCATATCACAAAAGTTGTCATGATCGGTGCTTTATTACTGATTCGTTGGATTAACCTTGAGGTTTATGCAGTTCTAGAGTAGGTTCAAAGAGGTTATTTAATAATCCTCACTTAATATGTTATAGGATGACCCCCAGTGAAGACACCCTTGAGAGCAGACTTCGAAGTAAACTTGAGGAGGGAGAGATCTCCCAAGGGGAGTTTGATGAACTTTATAAGAAATTTTCAGACCTCGGAATACTCGATGCAAAAACTCCTCCTAAGCGGAGGAAAGGTAATTGGGTATTCAGTGGTTCTAAGGTCTTCGATAAGTCTGCTCGCACGGATGGTCCAGTAATTGTCAACGGTTCTCTCACAGTTAATGGT
>Ga0114931_10004649_pt1 | contig 17105 bp, 15 predicted proteins | sample 2SBtaG_FD_89579 | JGI IMG/M metagenome (GOLD analysis project Ga0114931, IMG submission 89579) | Deep subsurface microbial communities from Kolumbo volcano to uncover new lineages of life (NeLLi) - 2SBTROV14_V59a metaG | ecosystem: Environmental > Aquatic > Marine > Volcanic | place: Kolumbo...
CCCGGTTCTCGCGGATGCGCTCTATGGAACATCGATCGGCGACCCCGAGCTGCGCCGCGTGTCAGCGGAGCTGGGCCGCCAGGCACTGCACGCCGCGCTCCTCGCGTTCGTGCATCCGATCACGGGTGAGGATATGCGGTTCGAGACCCAAGTGCCCGAAGATTTTCAGCGGGCGCTTCACGCACTGCGTACCGGTTAGCCCGCTCAGCCTGCGTCCGGAGCTCCAGCATCCGACGCTGGCTCAGGTGCACATTGCGGATAGCCATCGAGCACCTGCTGGCACTGGGCCTGATCACATTGACGGACGACGGAATTGCAACTCTCCAAAAAGACCGGATTGACGAGAATCGCCTCGCAGCAGTCCTGAAGGTCGAGGCAGGTCTGGATCGCAGCGTCGGTGCATGGGGTCGTCTCCGAGGCCGCCCATCCGACTTCGCAGAAGGACCCGCCGGACTCCGAGCGCGCCACGCCTGAAGCATTGCTGCCGGTGAATGCACCTGAGAAGGAAAGCCTCGCATCGCTGCCTGGCGCTTGGAATCCCGATACACGGAACGAATCGGTCGCTTGATCGATGGGAACGCCGGTTACAAAACCGAGCTCGAAGCTGCAGGGATCCCCGTTCTCATCAGTGCCGACGAGAGAGACGCTTATGTCATAGGAGTGAGCGTCCGCCGAGGGCTGCGCGCTGACATCACACTCGGCACTCTTGGTGAGTTGCGAACCCTCTTGGCCCACGTAGAAGCAAACTTGCACCCCATTAGCCTCGCCCTTCCAGAGTCCAGGGCTCTGTCGTGAGACCTCCGCCCCGGTGCCGCCCCCTCCGTCTGCACCCCCGGCACGGCCGTCATTGCATCCGACCCAAAATAAAGCGAGGCAGCCGGTTGCAGCCAGCCAGCCAAACGAGTGGAACGTCATTGCGGCTCGAGGCCTACCACATCGGAGATTCGACGTGCGCCTTGGAGCGGACGAGGAGATCGATGATCGCGCGATCGTAGAGGTTGCGAGCCATGAGCTCCGGCGCGACACGGCTCTGATAGAGATCGCGGCCTTCTTGAATTTCATCGGCCATCACATCGAAAAGATTATCGTTTCGAACGCCCTCCGCAATCGTGTCCTCGTTGTAGAGAGCAAGGTCGCTCGAGATCGCTCGTGCCAAGCGGCGTGCGGCTTCTTCGGTTTCGATCAGCGCCATCGGTCCTCCATAGGCGAAGAGTGACGCAGCAGACCTAGCTCTGTCAAAGAGCAGCCGGATCGATCTCGATGGCGCCGGCGCGAAGGACCTGCATCGGGGTCGTGGTGGAGTCCAGCAGCGTCGAAGGCGGGCCGCCCGGTGAGCACCCCGGGACCAGTCCACCAAGCGCTGCGGTCCACGCCGGGGGCAGCTCCCTGACGCTCCGCAGTGGCGGCTCATCGGTCCGGTTGGCGCTGGTGGCGGTCAAAGGATGGCCGAACGCCCGCACCAGCTCGGCCGCCGGGCTCGGACCCGGGACGCGAACGCCGACCTTGCCGTCACGGCGGAGCCTCCGGCTCAACCCGGGCTTTGCCGGTAGGAGTATCGTCAGCGGACCAGGCCAGTACGCCTGCATCAGGGCTCGGGCCGCAGCGCAAGGCGCCAGGGCCACCTCTCGGGCCGCTCGAGCCGCGGGCAGGAGCAACGCGATCGGCATCTGTGCCGGCCTGCCTTTGAGCTGGGCAACCCGCTCGACAGCTTTCTCATTGCGCGCGTCGGCCAGGAGCCCGAGCCAGGTTTCGGTCGGACAGGCTACCAGGCCGCCCTGCTCCAACACCTGCACGAGTGCGTCGAGATCGTCCATCAGTGGAGGCGAGCTCGCCAACCGATGTCGTGGCGAAGCTGCTTGCCCTCGAAGTCGATTTTCGCGGCGGCCTCATAGGCCCGCGCCGCGGCCTGGTCGATCGTGTCACCAATGGCGGTCACCGAGAGCACGCGGCCGCCTGCGGTGCGCACCGCATCGCCATCGAGCGTGGTGCCCGCATGGAAGATGTTCACTTGCGGCATTGCAGACGCTTCGTCGAGGCCGCTGATGACCTTGCCCTTCTCGTAGCTACCCGGATAGCCGCCCGAGGCGAGCACGACGCACAGCGATGCAGGCGCTTCCCACTGCGGCGTCAGGTTGCCGAGGTCGCCCTGGGCCGAGCCGCGAATCAGTGGCATGATCGACCCCTTCCAGCGGGTCATCAAGGTCTGGCACTCGGGATCGCCAAAGCGCGTGTTGTACTCCAAGACCATCGGCTCGCCGTCGACGATCATGAGCCCGACGAAAAGCGCGCCGCGGAACGGACGCCCTTCGGCCGCCATGCCTTGGAGTGTCGGCTCGATGACTCGATCGAGGATCTTCTGCTCCACCTCGGGCGTCACGACCGGCGTCGGCGAGTAGGCGCCCATGCCCCCGGTATTCGGGCCTTTGTCGCCGTCAAAGGCGCGCTTGTGATCTTGAGCCGGAGCAAGAGGAACGAACCGCTCGCCATCGGAAATGACGTGATAGCTCACCTCTTCGCCGACGAGGCACTCCTCGATCAACACACGCTGGCCCGCATCACCGAACGCGCGCTGGCGCATAATTCGGTCGATGCCGGCGATGGCCTCCTTCGCGTCACTTGCCACGATGACGCCCTTGCCTGCGGCGAGACCGTCGGCCTTTACGACGAGCGGCCGGTTGGCCTGCTCGATGTAGCGTGTAGCCGCGTCGGGATCATCGAAGACCGCGAACCCTGCGGTCGGGATGCCGTGGCGCGCCATGAGCTCCTTGGAGAAGATTTTGGAGCCCTCGAGTTGCGCGGCCGCACAATCTGGCCCGAAAGCGTCGATACCCTGCTGGCGAAGCGCGTCGACCACCCCGGCAACCAGGGGAGCCTCCGGGCCTATGACAACGAGATCCGCGGACTCTTGCTGGGCGAGGGTAACGACTCGCTCGATGTCGGTCGGATCGATGGACACAGTCCGGCCGATGGACGCAATGCCTGCGTTGCCTGGCGCGCCGATTACCTCGACACCCGCATCCTGACAAAGGCGCCATGCCAGTGCGTGCTCGCGCGCACCAGCGCCCACGAGGAGAACGCGCATCGTCAGTGCCGAAAGTGGCGAACGCCGGTGAAGACCATCGCCATGCCGGCAGCATCAGCGGCTGCGATGACTTTGTCGTCTCCCTTGGAGCCGCCGGGCTGAACGACCGCGGTGATGCCCACCTCGGCAGCAGCTTCGATGCCGTCGGGAAAAGGAAAGAACGCGTCCGAGGCCATCACGGCGCCTTTCGAGAGCTCGCCAGCCTTCCGCGAGGCGATCCCTACGGAGGTCACGCGCGCCATCTGGCCAGCACCGACGCCAACCGTTCGGTCGGGCTTGCCGAAGACGATAGCGTTGGACTTGACGTGCTTACAAACGCGCCATGCAAAGTCGAGCGCCCGCATCTCATCGTCGGTGGGCTGGCGCTGCGTGACGACTCTGCCCGCGCGAACCTCCGCGGGCCCGGTCGCGTCGCGATCCTGCAGGACCAAACCGCCGCCTACACGCTTGAACTGCCATGCCGGATAGTCTGCCGGAAGCCATTGTCCCGTCGCGAGGATGCGAAGGTTTTTCTTCTTTCGAAGGCGCTCGAGCGCCGCCGGAGCAAAACCAGGCGCGATGATGCACTCGATGAACGTCTCGGCCACCGCGTTGGCCGTCGCCTGATCGACCTCGCGATTCAAGGCGACGATGCCGCCAAAAGCACTCTGCGCGTCGGCCTCGCGCGCGATGCGATAGGCCTCCTCGAGGGTCGCCGCAGTCGCCACACCGCAAGGGTTGGTATGCTTTACCACGACCGCAGCGGGCTGCTCGAACTCACGCACCGCTTCGATCGTCGCATCGACGTCGACGAGGTTGTTGAAGGAGAGCTCTTTGCCGCCGGCGCCGAGCGACTCGGCCATGGCCAGGCTTCCGGCCGGCGCATTGCGCTCGATGTAGAAGGCGCCCTGCTGATGCGGATTTTCCCCGTAACGAACGTCGTATGCCTTGGTGAAGCTCAAGGTCAGCGCGCCCGGAAACTTCGAGTCGCTCCCTTGGGAAGTCAGATAGGCCGAGATCGCGCCGTCGTAGGCTGCTGTGTGAGCAAAGGCCTTCGCCGCCAAGCGAGCACGCAACGAAGCGTTGGGGCCGTCGCCGGATTTCACTGCGGCCAGAACTTCCGCGTAATCGCTTGGCTCGGTAACGACCGTCACGCGCGCCTGATTCTTTGCCGCGCTTCGAACCATGGAGGGCCCGCCAATGTCGATGTTCTCGATCGTCTCGTCATGGGGCGCGCCCCGAGCAACCGTCTGCTCGAACGGATAGAGGTTCACACAGACGAGATCGATCGGCTTGCCCCCGATCCCGCTGAGCGCATCGCGGTCCTCGGCGCTGTCCCGCATGAGAATGCCACCGTGCACGCGCGGGTGCAGGGTCTTCACGCGACCACCCATGATCTCGGGCGACTCCGTGTACTCCGAGACGTCGGTGACCGGGACCCCCCCTTCACGAAGCGCCCGGGCCGTACCGCCCGTGGAGAGGATCTCGACGCCCGTATCGGCAAGCCCTTTTGCAAACTCGACCACGCCCGTCTTGTCGGAAACCGATATCAGTGCGCGTTTGATCTGTGTCATGCCCCTACCTTCTCCCGTAAAGACAGCGCATTCGCGTCGTCTACGGGGCTTCGCCGGCCGCCGATTCGGCCTCTGAAGGTCGGGCCATACCCCTTGGCTAGAATATCGTCAATCGATTCCCGGACGGACCGGGCTCAGCCGCCGGAGCTCCCGACTTCGTCGAGCGCTCGCATGTGAGCGATGGTCGCCTCGACCCAGGGGTGAAGCTTACCGACGCGAATCATTTCGCGTGCTTTGCGCATCAGTGCGCCGTAGAAGTGCAAATTGTGGAGCGAGAGCAGCCGCGGCCCGAGCATTTCGTCGGCCTTGAAGAGATGGCGCAGGTATGCCCGCGAGTACCCTGTGCACACCGAGCAGTCACAGCCGGCGTCCAGCGTGCGTTCATCGTCACGGTGCCGAGCCTGCCGTAGGTTCACTCGGCCTCCCCAAGTCAGTGCTTGGCCGTTACGCGCGTTTCGTGTTGGCAGGACGCAATCAAATAGATCGATGCCGCTCGAGAGCGCGCGAAGCAGGTCGACTGGTGTGCCCACACCCATCAAATAACGGGGACGATCCCCAGGCATCATGGGGCCTATCCGGTCCAACAGCTCGTACATCTGCGCCGTCGGCTCTCCCACTGAAAAGCCCCCGAGAGCGATCCCGTCGAAGTCGAGCGCAGCGATGGCCTCCAGGTGCGATACACGCAGATCGAGCTCGGTGCCGCCTTGAACGATGCCAAACCGGGCTTGACCTGGGGCGGGCGCGGTTTGGAGGCAGCGCTCGGCCCATCGGGTGGTGCGCACGATCGCGCGTTCAATCACGTCGCGTGGCGCGTCTCCGGGAGGGCATTCGTCGAGCACCATCGCGATGTCCGAACCGAGGAGCGCCTGCACCCGCATCGCCTCTTCTGGCGTCAAGCGATGTAGGGTCCCGTCGAGGTGAGAGCGAAACGTGATGCCCTCGTCGTCGATGGTTCGATGCTTGGCCAGCGAAAAGGCTTGATAGCCGCCGCTGTCCGTCAGCAGCGCGTGCGGCCAGCGCATGAACCCGACCACGCCCCCGTGAGCGGCGACCGAGGCGGCCCCCGGGCGAAGCCAAAGGTGGTAGGTGTTGGCCAAGATGATGCGCGCGCCGGTCGACGCGACCTCGTCCGGCGTGAGCCCTTTGACGGTCGCCTGGGTTCCGACTGGCATGAAGGCGGGGGTTTGGATGGTGGCGCGCGGAGTCTGGAGCTCTCCGCAGCGCGCGTCTGCATCGATCGCGTCGACCCGAAATGAAAACCCCGGTGTTGGAAGGCTCATGGCCCTCTCCTTCGGATCAACATCGCATCGCCGTAACTGTAGAAGCGATAACGCCGTGCGGCTGCTTCGCGATACGCCCGGCGGGTGAGCTCTGGGCCTGCAAAGGCCATGACCAGAGCCAGTAAAGTCGAGCGCGGAAGATGGAAGTTGGTGACGAGGTGATCGACCACCTGAAATCGATGTGGCGGGCGAATGAAGAGCCGCGTCGTAGCAGCTCGAGAGATGGGATGGCCTTCGGGATCGACCGATGACTCCAAGGTACGAACGACCGTAGTGCCGACTGCAACGACGGACCGCCCATTTGCACGGGCGCTTTCGATGGCTGCGACGGTCGCCGCCGGAACTTCGTAGGCTTCTTCATGCATCTCGTGATCGTCCAAGGTATCGGCCTGAACGGGCTGGAATGTGCCGGGCCCGACGTGCAGTGTCACGTAGGCGATCCGGTGTCCGGCCTCTTCGAGCGCGCTCAAGGTGCGCTCTGCGAAGTGGAGGCCAGCCGTCGGGGCGGCCACGGCGCCCGATCTTCGCGCGTAAACGGTCTGGTAGCGCGTGCTATCCGTATCGCTCGCCGCGCGGCGAATGTATGGTGGCAGAGGGACGGCGCCCGCCCGCTCGATCCATGCATCCACCCGTCCCTCGGCCCGGAGGTCGACCTCCAACCGGCCGTGATCCCCCACGCGGGCGACGCACGCGCTCAGCCGACCGTCACAAAGCGACAGCTCCATCCCGGCGCGTAACCCCTTCGAAGAGCGGCCCATGGCAAGCCACCGATCGCCAGCTTCCCCTGTTTTTCGGAGCAATAGGAGCTCGACCCGACCTCCCGTGGCCTTGTGGCCGAGCAGCCGCGCCGGAAAGACCCGCGTGTCGTTGAAGACGAACAAGCTCGGCGGCAGCAACGCAGGCAGCTCGGTGAACAGATGGTCTTCAATTTCGTCGGCCGCAAGGTCCAGCAACAACAAGCGCGACGCGTCCCGCTGCGCCAGAGGCTCCTGCGCGATCAGCTCCTCGGGCAGATCGTAGTCGAGGTCGGAAACCCGCATCTAGCGTCCAGGCGCGGTGATGAACCGCACTCCGTATGTCTCGTCGGGCTGCGCGGCGCGGCCCCTCTCGTCTCGCGCATCGGCCGACACCTCGACGCACAGCTTCCCAGCTTCGGCCTGGTGCCAGGGCTTGCTCGTCTCGCCACGGCCGGCGCCGTTGTCGTCGTACTTTCCACTGCGATCGGTACGTCGATCGACGACGCGAAGAACCAGGTCGACCTCCGCCAGCGCGCTAACCTGCGCGATCACACGATCCGCGTCGTCGCTCAAGCAAAACGTGTCCACATCGCCCCTCCAGCCGATCCAGGCTCGCCGCTCGACATCGAGGGGGAGTGGCTCCGCAAGCTCGAGCGAGTCGTTGGGCTCGCGCTCGAAGCTCCCATCGTCGTCGAGAAATCGCCATCGAATGTAGTATGGGTCCGACACGTTCTCGGTCGGCAGCTTGCCTTCGAGGCGCCGTTCGCTCACGCGAATCAGGTGCGCGCCGGGATCGATGGGAACGTTCGGCAGGCGTTCCCCCTGTCCCAGCCCGCGAGAGTCGGCTACGATGCCCGGCTCGCGTTGACCGGGCTCGAGGAGCTCCACGATTACGTCCATGTTGGGAATCGAGCTCACGTCCACCTCGGCCGCACGCCGCGTAGTGCCGTGGTTGTCGATCTCGAACAGATCGACGTCGCTCGAGTCTTCGCTGAGCCTCTTGCCGAGATAGGCTTTTAGCTCCGTATTTTCAGGGAGTGGGGTCGCATCCTGCGCCCTGTGGTTGGGCTCATGTTCCGAGGGGCCGCCGTCTACGAGCTGCCATGCCGCCACCGCGCCGCCCACTAAGAGAAGCGGGAGCATCGACCACCAGAGCCTGCGCCTGGGCTTGAAGATCGAGTCGAGCCCATCGACACGGCGCGCGCCGCTGCCGAAGGGAGCTCGGCCCACTCCGCTGAGCCGCCAATCATCGGAGCCGACCGTCGTCAGATATTGAATCAGATCTTGTCTGAGGTCCTCCGCACTTTGGTAGCGGCGATCAGGATCTTTGTCGAGGCAGCGCATGATGATCGCATCGGCTTCGGCTGGCACGGACAAGGGCGACCTGGCGGAAGGACGCAAGGGTTCCTCGGACAAATGCTTCGAAAGAACGCCGAGCGGATTCGGCGCATCAAACGGCGGTTTGCCGACCACGCACTCGTACATGATCGCGCCCATCGCGTAGACGTCGCTTCGCCCGTCGAGCTCATGTCCCTGAATCTGCTCCGGAGACATGTAGTACGGCGTGCCCACGATCGTGCCGCTGCTCGTCACCTGAGCCTCGACGGTGCCTTCGAAGAGCTTGGCCAGCCCGAAGTCCAGGACCTTGGCGGTCTCGCCGTCGCGGCCCTCGGCGATGACGATGTTCTCGGGCTTTAGGTCGCGATGGACGATACCCGCCGCATGCGCGTCCGCAACGGACCCGGCGACCTGAGCGCATAGAAAGGCCACCCGTCCGAACGGCATGGGCCCTTCTCTATCAATGATTTTGGCTAGATCATCGCCGTCGACGTACTCCATCACGAGATAAAGCGACCCAGACTTGGTGCGCCCGAAATCAAACACGTGGACGGTGTTGGAATGGTTGAGGCGCGACGCGGACTCGGCTTCACGATGAAAACGAATGACGTTCTCTGGGTTTTGCTCGAGCTCGCGGTGCAGCAACTTGATCGCCACCACCTTGCCGATCTGCACGTGCTCGGCGCGATAGACCGTACCCATCGCGCCGCGCCCGATCGGCGCAACCACGCGGTAGCGATCGGCAATGATGTCGCCCGGCCTCGGTAGCGAAGCCCCGAGGGGTGCTCCGCACTTCCCGCAGAACTTGGACTCGGGTGGATTGTCCTGTCCGCAAGCGTTGCAGATCACCCGGCTGTCTGGCGCGGTACTAGCCATGCAACGTCAGAAAGCGGTAACCCAGCCAGGCTGCGGCGAGCAGAACGAGCACCGCGAGGCCCCGAAGAGCCCTTTGCCTTCGCCGGGTTACCGGGAGCGGCTCGTTGGCGCTGTCGTATCGAACGCGAGCGCGCGCGCGATGACTCTGCACGGCCACGCCGGGTGGCGCGCTGCTTCCGGCCGCCGCAGAAGCAATCCGTTCCCCGCCGGCCGGCTCCGCGGGCGCTGCAGCGCTGGCCGGTTCCGGAAGCTCCGCGCGCGGAATGCCGAGCATCGTCTTCTGTGGTGTACGTGTGCGCACACCCGCCGAACGCGCCGGCGACAGCGGGGTAGGAGGCGGCAGGGGCGCCGATGCCGGGCTGGGCCTCGCGCCGGGCGGCGTGGCCGAGGGCATTCCGAGCACGGTGTGCTTGCGAATGCGTTGCTGGGACGAAGAACGGCGTGACGGCTGCTCCGCCGCTGGTGCCGGCTCTTCATGCATGCGAATGCGGGACTGGTCTAGCCGCTCGGGACCGCGATCGCGCATGGCATAACCACACTTTCCGCAGAACGCATTGTCGTCCGGAACTTCAGCTCCACATTGGGGACAATTCATCACCAGGCCTACCGTATCAGAATTCGTCCAAGGTGGCCTCGCACTTGCGTCTAGCGAGGAATCCCCATCACGTCTGCCATGTCATAGAGGCCCGCAGGCCGGCCGACGACCCAGTGCGCTGCCCGCAGCGCCCCTCGCGCGAAGATCGAACGGTCGGTCGCGCGATGCGTGAGCTCGATGCGCTCACCCTCACCGACGAGGTACAGGGTGTGCTCGCCGACGACATCGCCGCCGCGCAGTGCCATCACGCCGACCTCCGAGAGAGTCCTTGCCCCGACCTGACCGCTTCGCCCGTGACGCGCCGCCTGCTCCGGGTCGAGGTGCTTGGCCTGTGCCACCACCTCGGCCAGGCGCACCGCGGTGCCACTGGGCGCGTCGACCTTGTGCCGGTGATGGATCTCGACGATCTCGGCGTCAAAGGCCGGACCCAAGAGCTCCGCTGCGCGAGCCGCGAGAAAGTACAGCGCGTTGATACCCTGACTGTAGTTGGGCGCGAAGACGATCGCGACCCTTTCGGCGGCACGCTCGAGGCTGGCGCGCGTGTCCGCATCGAGCCCGGTCGTTCCGATCACCATGGGTATGTGCTGTGCTGCGCACACCGGGAGGAGCTTCGCGGTCGCCGAGGCGATGCTGAAGTCGATGACAACCTCGACGTTGCTGAGAAACTCTTCGATGTCCGACGTGATGCGAACCCCCGAAGGACCCCGGCCCGTCAACGCACCTACGTCCTGGCCGAGCAGCTCGCAGCCTTTGCGATCCATCGCGGCGACCAGGCTCGCATCGGGATCGTCGCTCAGAACCGAGGCGATGCTCTGACCCATGCGACCGGCTGCACCGTGTATCGCCACTTGCACCATGTGGACGGCATCGCAGATGCAGCGGGGAGCGTCAATCGACTCTCTACGGGGAGGAGCGTCCGGCGCTCAGCTCCACTAAACGGTCGATGAGGAAGCCGCTCTGCTCGAGGGCCTCCTCGGTAAACTCGCCAAAGAACGCGCGCACTTCGGCGAATACCTGGTCGAACGCTTCCTGATCGCCCGCGGCAAGGATCGCCGCGAGGTCGGCTGCGGCCTTGCGAAACCCCTCGATCATTTGCTTCGAGTTGGGATTGAGCATTTCGATCGGCCCGTAAAGGTCAGGCGACTGGGCAAAATGGCGGCCGGTGACGTAGGTTTCCAGAAGGTACGCCGGCGAGGTGAAGTGAAGGGTGTCTTCGAGTGGCGGGCCAGTGCGGCTCAACGCGAGACCGAGCACCTGCGTCTTGAAATGATGCAGCACCTGAACGATGGCCATCATCGAGTCGTGCTTGGCGGGCGTGGCCTCCGTGATGACCAATCCGCGTGCGGTGAACATCTGCCGAGCCCAATCGAGCCAGGCGTCCCCTCGCCCGGGACAGATCACGACGCGCTGACCCTGGTAGGTATTGACCCCGGGACCAAACATCGGGTGCGTGCCGAGGACGCTTGCGTTGGTCGACGCCAACATGGCCGCCATCGGGTCGCTCTTGATGGAAGTGACGTCCATGAGGAGCGCGTCTTCGCGAACCAGAGGGCCGAGCTGCTCGATCACCGCACGCGTCTCGCGAATCGGCACGCTGATGATGACCACGTCCGCGGTCTTGGCCGCATCGGCAGGCCGGAGCGCGGTGTGCAGGTCGGCGCTCCGCACCTCGTTGCCGAGGTCGGAAAACAAGGCACCGAGCGAGCGGCCCATTCCCCCTTCGCCACCTACGATGGCGATCGTCTTGGGTTCGAGGTCGGGAGGGACCTCTGCTCGCAACGCCGCCTGCCGCTCGCGGCTCATGAGCATCAACTGGCGCCACACCGATTCAATGCTCCCGGTGGGAAGGCCAAGCGCTTTGGCGCGGGCACACCGGTCGTCGAGAATGCGGCGCTCGCGGGCGAGGTCGCGAATCCGAACGCGGTGCTCCCGCTTGCGCGCGGCAATGTCCGCCACGACGTCCATGCGCCGAACCAGCAGCTCTAGGAGCTCGTGGTCGAGCACATCGAGCGCTTCCCGTAACTCCAAAAGCGGGCCTTCGTCTGGATTCGTGTCGGTCATGGCTTGGTTTTACATCGAAGAGGCGCGTCCGCATAATGCGCGCCGGTGAAGCGACTGCAACTCCATCATTGGATCCTGATCGCGATGGGTCTAGGTGCTGCCCTGGGGCTCTCCCTCAACTGGGCAGGCGGACAGGGCATCGTCGATGCAGCGATCGTCGCAAAGGTGGCCATGGTCGGCAAGGAGATGGGGGACCTCTTCCTCCGGCTGCTGCAAATGCTCGTCGTGCCCCTGATCATCTCGTCGTTGATCACGGCGGTGACCAGCATGGGGGACCTGAGGAGCCTGGGGTCGATCGGAGGGCGCGCGATCGGGTTTTATCTGACAACCAGCCTGATCGCGATCGTGACGGGCATTGCGGTAGTCAATCTGATTCGTCCGGGCGACGGTGCCGAGCTCGCCCTGCTCGAACAAGGCGCAGTCGGCCACGTGTTGCTGGCCGAGGCGCCAAACGGCATCGGCGTCGTGCTCTGGGAGCAAGTTCAAGGACTGATTCCCAAGAATCCGCTCGCCGCGGCAAGCGCGGGCGACATGCTGCCGATCATTTTCTTCTCGCTTCTGATCGGCGTGTTCATTGGGCTGGCCGAGCATCGCGACGGATCAAAGGACGCTAGCGTGGTGCGACGCTTCTTCTCGGGCCTATTCGACGTGATGATGCAAATGACGCTCTTCGTGGTGAAGTTTGCCCCTTTCGGCGTCTTTGGTTTCACCTTGTACGCGGCCGCCGGCAAGGGCCCTGCGGCGTTTCGCGTCTTGGGCTGGTATGTGCTGACGGTCTTCATCGGGCTCTTGATTCATGCGACTGTGACACTGCCGACGATCTTGAGGCTCGCCTCCGGGCGTTCGCCGATCAAATATGCCCGCGCGCTCACCACCGCATTGGTGACGGCGTTCAGCACCGCGTCTAGCAACGGCACCCTTCCCCTCACGATGCAAAACGTGGAAGAGGCCGGCGTGAAATCGAAAGTGGCCTCGTTCGTGCTGCCGCTTGGCGCGACGATCAACATGGACGGCACAGCGTTGTACGAGGCCGTGGCGGTCCTGTTCATTGCGCAAGTGTATGGCCTGGACCTGAGCCTGGCCCAACAAGGCATCGTCGCGATCACGGCGCTGCTCGCGAGCGTGGGCGCCGCCGGCATCCCGCACGCCGGCATGGTCATGATGCTCGTCGTACTCAATGCAGTGGGCCTCCCGACCAGCGCGGTTGCGTTGATCCTCGCGGTGGACCGCATCCTCGACATGTGCCGAACGACCGTCAATGTCTGGTCCGACTCGGTCGCAGCCGCCGTCGTGGACCGCTAAAAAGGGGACAGTCCCGCTTTCTTACTTGGCGGCGATGCCCTTGGCCAACCGGCTCGGCAGTCCTGGACCCTCATAGATGAACGCGGTGTAGATCTGCACCAAGGTCGCGCCGGCCTCAATCCGCTCCCGTGCCTGCTCGGCTGTTTCGATGCCGCCGACGGAAATCAACACGAGCCGATCGCCGATCCGAGCGCGCAGCCGTTTCAGGACCTCCAGCGAGCGCTCGCGCAGCGGCGGGCCGCTTAGACCGCCGGCACCACATCGTTCGACCTCGGAGGCATCGCTTCGCAGCCCGTCTCTCCGAATCGTCGTGTTAGTGGCGATGATCCCGTCGAGCCCGAGCTCGAGGGCGAGGTCGGCGAGGGCATCCAGGTCCTCGTCCGCCAGATCCGGGGCGATTTTCACCAAGAGCGGTACGCGGCGCGCCGGAGATGCTTCATTAAGTGCTTCGCGAACCGCGCCCAGCAACGGGCGTAGCTTGTCCGTAGCCTGCAGGTCGCGCAGGCCCGGAGTGTTGGGCGAGCTCACGTTGACCACCACATAGTCGGCGAACGGCCCCAGCCGCCCGGCGCTGGCCACGTAGTCCCCGATCGCCTCCTCTTCGGGAACCACCTTCGTCTTGCCAATGTTGACTCCCACGATGGTCTCGTGCGGCCGCTTCAAACGCGCAACCGCCTCTGCCGAGCCTCGGTTGTTGAAGCCCATCCGGTTGATGAGCGCGCGATCCTTCGGCAGCCGGAAGAGCCTTGGCATGGGGTTGCCAGGTTGTGGCTCCGCAGTGAGCGTCCCTACTTCGACGAAGCCAAACCCTAGCGCCCCCAACGCTTCGTACCCTATGGCATCCTTGTCGAAGCCTGCGGCCAATCCGATCGGATTTGGAAAGTCGAGCCCCAGCGCTCGAACACGCGCGCCTCCCTCGTCACGGCCAAACACACGCCGCATGAGGGCCCGTGCTCCCGGGATCGCAGCGAGCGCTCGCAGACAAGCAAAGGCGACACGATGCGCGGTCTCCGGGGGAAGCAGATACAGCAACGGACGAATCAGCGTTCGATACACGGTCCCCTCAGCGAGCGAGCCCCGACCATGTCGCGTCGTCCCCGAGGCGCCGTTCAATCCGCACGTCGAAAGCCTCTTCAATGGGCCCGAGGATGCCGGGGTCGGCGGCGTGCACTTGGCGCAGCGCGTCTCGACACTGCGCAACTGCGCTCGAGCTCATGGGGCCGAGCGGGCGCCGCATGGTTGGTGGAATCATCCCGAGCCCCGCCATCGTCGTTTTCACGGGCACCGGGTTTCGGAACTTGTCTGTAACCTCGACGCTTTGTCCGTTGGGCAAGGTCCGCACTGCCGTGACCGGGCAGGTGACGAGCTCGAGCAACGGCGTAAGCGCTCGCACGATCCGCTCCGCCTCCTCGGTGTCGCCCGCCACCTGCGCGCGGACTATCGAGCCGATGGCGCCTGGCGCGATATTCGAGATCACGCTGATCACACCGCAAGCACGGATGTCCTCGTCGCGCATCATCGCGAGGGTCATCTCATCGTCGCCCGAGAGAATGCTCAATGCCGGCCCTGCGAGCTTCCGGTCCAGGCGCATGCGCTCGATGTCTCCCGTGGCTTGCTTGACGGCGGGCACTCGCTTCGGGTCGTTCAAGTGCAGAATGGCGAGGTCAGCGGCAGCAAGCGCGCACCCACTGCGTCCCGGAATCACGTACGGCACGATCGGAATCTCGGGCACACTGTCGAGGATGCGTTGGTAGTACTCGGTGCGCAGCTCGAGAGTGGAGGGGCCGTTGTAATAGCAGTCCACCAGAAGCACCGCGTTGGCGCCGGCTTCCTTGGCCCGCGTGCTCGCGCGGATCGCCTCCTGGGTGTTGTTGCTGCCCGCGCCGGCCAAGACACCCGTGCGGCCTTCCACGGCGCGCACGGTCGCGTCGATGACAGCGTCGTGCTCTTGCCAAGAAAGAGTCGGCGACTCGCCAGTGGTGCCACAGGGAAGAACCCCGTCGATGCCCTCTTGCACCTGAAACTCGATCAGCCGACGCAACGCACCGTAGTCGACCTGCCCGTCCGCGCAGAACGGCGTCGTCAGCGCGGTCCACGCGCCATGAGGTCGAAAGGTCCCGCTCATGCCGAGACCTTAGCGTTTTTCGTCGTAAAGGAAAGCGGGATTGTGCTTGACCAAAATCGAAAAAAAGCCCACCAACGCGGCCAATGGCAGCGTCGGCCGCAGCTCTGGTCCTGGGTGCGTTCCTCATCGCATATCGCTTCTACGCGCGATTTCTTGGTGAACGCATCTTCCAGGACCGAGAAGAGATCGTCACGCCCGCACACGAGCTCGAAGACGGGGTGGACTTCGTGCCCACACAACGGGCCGTGCTGTTCGGGCACCACTTCACATCGATTGCAGGTGCGGCGCCGATCATCGGTCCGTGCGTGGCCGCGTATTGGGGCTGGGGGCCTGCGCTGGCATGGGTCGTCCTCGGCACGATCTTCATGGGTGCCACGCATGATTTCGGCGCGCTGGTCGCAAGCGTACGCGAAAAGGGACGTTCGATCGCGGACATGACAGCCACCACGATCAGCGGGCGGGCTCGAATCCTGTTCATGTGCTTCGTGCTGGTGTTGCTCTGGCTCGTCCTCGCCGTCTTCTCCATGGCCATTGCAGGGCTATTCGTCAGCCAGCCGACCAGCGTCATTCCGATCAACATTCAAATCGTGGTGGCTCTCGTCATCGGATGGCTCGTCTACAAGCGTCGCGTCAAGATCCTCTGGCCGTCGCTGATCGCGCTCGCCGTGCTCTACTTCTTCGTTTGGGTCGGAACCAAGGTGCCGGTCGACTTCGTGGCAATGGGGGCGGACGAGCACGCGGTCACGACCGCTTGGATCTTCTTTCTTTTGATTTACTCGGCGATCGCAAGCCTTCTGCCGGTATGGCTACTGCTTCAACCGCGCGACTACATCAACAGTCATCAACTCTTCGTCGGGTTGGGGCTCTTATTCCTGGGAGTCCTCATCGCACACCCAACCTTCGACGCCCCGGTGTACCGCAGCCCCGAGGCCGGCGCGCCTCCCATCTTTCCGATCTTGTTCGTCACGATTGCATGCGGTGCGATCAGCGGCTTCCATGGGCTCGTAGCGTCCGGAACGACGTCAAAGCAGATCGACCGCCTGCGGGACTCTCGCTTGATAGGGTACGGCGCAATGCTCGGCGAAGGCTCCCTGGCGCTTGCTGCAACGCTGTCCGCAGTGGCAGGCATCGGTCTGGTCGGCGCCTGCGCCCTGCCCGGCCAAGGCACGATCGATAATTTGAGCTGGGCGATCTACTACGACACATGGGCCCATGCCGGCGGCAACAAGGCAGCGGCGTTCGTGCTCGGCGGCGGTGCCTTCCTCGAAGCGGTTGGTCTGTCTCCGGAGCTTGCGCGCACCCTAATGGCGGTTCTGGTAATCGCGTTTGCCGCCACCTCGCTCGATACGGCGACGCGAATCCAGCGGTTCATTCTCAGCGAGCTCGGCCAGGCACTTCATATCAGACCATTGACCAATCCCTACCTTGCAACGCTCATCGCGGTCGTGCCTGCGATGTACTTGGCACTCGCCGAAACTCCCGACCCGGCGACCGGACAAGCTCGAGCCGTCGGCTGGGTCCTCTGGCCGATCTTCGGTGCAAGCAACCAGCTCCTGGCGGCGTTTACGCTCATGACCCTCTCGCTCTACTTCTTCGCGAGGAAGCGGCCGGTCTGGCCTCTGGTCCTTCCCATGCTCTTGGTGATGCCGGTCGCAGGCCTGGCGCTGATCACCAAGCTCCAGCAATTCCTGGCAGAGGGTAACGCCCCCATGGCGGCTTTAGCCTCCCTCCTGCTCGTACTGCTTCTCTGGATGATCGTGGAGGGCGTCCTCGCCATCCAACGCCTCCGGGGACGCGCAACTCCTACGGGCGGAGCATGAAGTAGATGGCGACCCCGGTGACGGAGACGTAGAGCCATATGGGCAGCGTCCATCTCGCGAGGCGTTTGTGCGCCACAAAGCGCCCACGGACGGCGAGGTAGAAGGTGGTCAGGATCAACGGGAGCATCGCGATCGACAGAAGGACGTGGGTGATCAGGATGGTGAAATAGACGGTGCGCATCGTGCCGACACCCTGGTAGTGCGTGTCGCCGTGGACGTAGTGGTACAGGACGTAGCCAAGCAGAAAGACGATGGAGGCTGCGAAGGCCGAAACCATCAGTCGTTTGTGGATTTCGCGGCGGCCGCTTCGAATCGCAGCGAAGCCGAGAACCAGCA
>Ga0114931_10004650_pt1 | contig 17105 bp, 17 predicted proteins | sample 2SBtaG_FD_89579 | JGI IMG/M metagenome (GOLD analysis project Ga0114931, IMG submission 89579) | Deep subsurface microbial communities from Kolumbo volcano to uncover new lineages of life (NeLLi) - 2SBTROV14_V59a metaG | ecosystem: Environmental > Aquatic > Marine > Volcanic | place: Kolumbo...
CGACGTGCTCGCCGCCGTCACCGACGCCGATCTTTCCAACGACGCCTTTCCCTTCGCCACCTGGCGCGAGATCGTGATCGCCGGCGCCGCCGTCCGCGCGCTTCGCGTCACCTATGTCGGCGAACTCGGCTGGGAACTGCACGTGCCGACCGAATCGACGCTCGCGGTCTATGAGCGCCTTTGCGCCGCCGGCGCCGCCCATGGCCTCGCCAACGCCGGCTACCGGGCAATCGAGAGCCTGCGCCTGGAGAAGGGCTATCGCGCCTGGGGCTCCGACATCGGCCCCGACTTCACACCCCTGGAGGCCGGGCTCGGCTGGGCCGTGAAGCTGCGCCAGAACACGCCCTTCCTCGGCCGCGAGGCGCTGGCCAAGCAAAAGGAGTCACCGCTCGGCAAGCGCCTCTGCTGCTTCACCGTCGCCGACCCGGCGGTGGTGCTCCTCGGCCGCGAGACCATCTATCGCGACGGCCGGCGCGTCGGCTGGCTGACCAGCGGCGGCTGGGGTTACACGGTCGCCAAGAATATCGGCTACGGCTACGTCCGCGACCCGGCCGGGGTCGACATGGATTACTTGAGGTCCGGGACCTACGAGTTGGAAGTCGCCACCCGCCGCGTGCCCTGCGAGATCCACTTCGGCCCGCTCCACGATCCCAAGATGGCGCGCATCAAGGTCTGATCGCCCTCGAAAAACCCTTCGCCGCGTCGTAGTATAGGCCCGGTCCAGGTCCAACGCCCGAAGGGGGGAACAGCCCGTGTCGCGCAAGGTCATCGCCGCCGTCGTTCAGGATTGCCCGGTCGTCTTCGATCGCCGGCGAACCATCGAGAAGATCGCCGACTTGACGGCCAAGGCCGCGGCGCAAGGCGCCGAGCTGGTTCTGTTCCCCGAGGCCTTCGTCTCGGCCTATCCCAAGGGGATCGACTTCGGCGCCCGGGTCGGCGGCCGCACGGCCAAGGGGCGCGACGACTTCCGGCGCTATTTCGACAGCGCGGTCGTGGTGCCGGGTCCCGACTGCGCGGCGATCGGCCGGGCGGCGCGCGCATCCGGCGTCCATCTGGTCGTCGGCGTGATCGAGCGCGACGGCGGCACGCTTTACTGCACGGTCCTCTTTTTCGCTCCCGACGGGCGGCTGATGGGCAAGCACCGCAAGCTGATGCCGACGGCTTCGGAACGCCTGGTCTGGGGTTTCGGCGATGGCGCGACGCTACCCGTATTCGCCACGCCGCTCGGCAATATCGGCGCCGTCATCTGCTGGGAAAATTACATGCCGCTGTTGCGGATGGCGATGTACGCCAAGGACATCCAGATCTATTGCGCGCCGACCGCCGACGACCGCGACAGTTGGCTGGCGACCATGCGCCACATCGCGCTAGAAGGGCGCTGCTTCGTCTTGAGCGCGTGCCAGTACCTGACGCGCGGCGATTGCCCCGCCGACTACGACGCGATCCAGGGCGACGCCCCCGAGACGGTGCTGATGCGCGGCGGCGGCACGATCATATCGCCGCTCGGCGAGGTCCTCGCCGGCCCCCACTTCGACGGTCCGACCATCCTCGTCGCCGAGCTCGACCAGGGCGAGATCGCGCGTGGCAAATACGATTTCGACGTCACCGGCCATTATGCCCGGCCCGACGTCTTCCGCCTTACCGTCGACGAGCGGCCCAAACCGGCCGTGGTCACCATCGAGGACGCCCCCGCCGATCCCGTCGCCGAGGGCTGAGGTCAGGCGGTTTCGCCGTCCTCGTCGGCCTCGCCGGCGCTTTCGGCTTCTTCGCTCGCGTCCTCCGCCGCCTCGTCGTCACTGGCGAAGAGCGCCGCCGCCTCGGCGTCGGCCTCGTCCTCGCCGCCGCCGCTGGCGGCCAGGGCCTGGGTCTCGGCTTCCTCGGCGGTGCGGGCGACGTTGGCCTCGACCACCACCGCGACCTCGGGGTGGAGGACGACGCGGACGCGGTGGATGCCGAGGCTCTTGATCGGCCGTTCCAGCACCACTTGCCCGCGATCGACGTGGCGGCCGTCGGCGGTCAGGGCGTCGGCGATGTCGCGCGCCGTAACCGAGCCGTAGAGCTGGGCGCTGTCGCTGGCCTGGCGCAACAGCGTGCAGCGGGCGCCGTCGAGCTTGGCGGCCACCGCTTCGGCTTCGGCGCGGCGCTCCAGATTGGTCGCCTCGAGCTCGGTCCGCATATGGTCGAAGCGGGCGCGATTATCGGTCGTCGCCCTGAGCGCCTTGCCGCGTGGCAGCAGGAAGTTGCGCGCGTAGCCCGGCTTGACCGTCACCACGTCGCCCATTTGCCCCAATTTCTCGACCCGCTCGAGCAGGATGACGTCCATCGGCTGTTCTCCTTATTCGGAATCTGAAGAGGCCGCGCCCAGGCGATGGCGCAGGCCGACCCACTGTTCGACCAATCCCAACCCGGCGATCAGGGCGACGCTGCGCCAGCCGAGCAGGAACAAGAGCAAAAGATAGAATACGATCAGCATGAGCCGCCGTCCGGCCCAGCCCCGGCTCAAGGAATGGACCACGGCCAGCCCTTGAAGAACATAGGCCAGGGCGACGATGATGGTCATCGACTTGCCGGCGAAGGCGAGGACGCCGTCGCCCACCAGCCACAGCGCCAGGGTCGCGGCCAGGGCGCCGGCCAGCCAGCGCGGCAAGGCGATCTCGCTATAGCGCGGCGACGGCCGCTTGTTGCGGCCCGAGCGAACCAGGATCGCCTGGGCCAGGGTGCCGTTGATCAGCATCATGACCATCCACGAGGCGACCGCCAAGCCCGGAAATACCGGCGCCCACAGATCGACCGCGCTGGCCCGCGTGACGGCGTCGGCGGAGGGCGCCAACCGCGCCAGCCCCGCGTTCAGCGCCGCCCGGACCGTGCCTTCGAGACCGCCGCTCTCGCCGGCGAAGAAAACCATCGCCGCCAGAAACAGGAAGATGCCGTAACCGGTCAGCAGGGCCAGCAGCATGCCTGGCGGATACCAGGCGGTGGTCCCGTCGGGCGCTTGGCGCCAGAGCAGCGCCTGGCGCGTCACCACCACCGCCGGCAGGGCGTAGGCGGCGAGGAACTGGACCGCGCCGCCGGCGCCGATGGCGCCGACCGTGACCAACAGGGCCGCGCCCGCCGCCGCCGCCGCCGAGGCCGCGCCCAGGCTCAAGCCGATGATCAGCAAGGGCAGTTGGCTGAAATAATTGACCACCAGCAGCCCCGACACGGCGCCGGCGAGCGGCGCCGTGAAGACGATGCCGCTGACCAGGCCGGCGCCGATGGCGATAAGGAGGCTTCTGTTCATGGGCGAGATGCCGGTTATGGGCCAGGTCCTGGCGTCGAGTCTGGCGTCGCGGCACCAACCCCGTTTTCTGGCGGGTGGGGTCCTAGTCGACCACCAAGCCTATTTGACCACGAAAGGCAGCAACGCCAGCACTCGCGCCCGCTTGATCGCGCGCGCCAACAGGCGCTGCTTCTTGGCCGAGACGGCGGTGATCCGGCTGGGCACGATCTTGCCGCGCTCGGAGAGATAGCGTTGCAGCAGCTTGACGTCCTTGTAATCGATCTTGGGCGCGTTGGCGCCCGAGAACGGACACACCTTGCGGCGGCGGAAGAACGGCCGGCGGGGCTGGGCGCCGGGCATCTTGATCTCGCGCGCGGCGCCCTCGGACGCGGTGGTATCGGTCATGCGCTGTCTCCCGCCTTGGCGTCGTCCGCCTTGCCATCCGTGGCGGCGACGCTGGTCGGCGCCGCGTCGCTGGTTTCGCCCTTGGTCTTCTCGGCCTCGCGCGGGCGGCCCTCGCCCTCGCGCGGCCGGGGCGGCCGTCCGAAGCCGCCGCGCCGACCGCGATCATCGCGTCCGGCGCGCGCCCGCAGCATCGCCGAGGGCTCGGTCTCGTGCTCGTCGACGCGAATCGTGAGATAGCGCAGGACATCCTCGTTGAGGCGCAGATTGCGCTCGAACTCGGCCATCGCCTCGGCCGGCGCGTCGATATTGAAGAACACGTAATGGCCCTTGCGGTTCTTCTTGATCCGATAGGCCAGGGTCTTGAGGCCCCAGTGCTCGGTCTTGGTCACTTCGCCGCCATGTTCGCGAACCAGGTTGGCCATGGTCTCGGCCAAGCCCTCGACCTGTTGGGTCGACATGTCGTGGCGTGCGATATACGTGCTCTCGTAGAGCGCCATGCCCTCTAGTCTCCGTTTCGCTGGTCTTCCGAGGTTTCGCGGGTCGCTTGAAATCGCTGGTCTTTCGGGGTCCGCCGCCACGCCGATCGGCCGACGCGAACGACAACGCCGGCCAGTGGTCCGAACCACGGTCCGTAAGGCGCCGCACTATACCCAAATTCGCGCCCCGTGCAAGCATGCTTGACAGCATCTTCGGAGTGGCTATCACTTCCCCCCTTCGCCAACGCTCGGGGGGAGCGGCGAGGCCGTGAACCGCGCTTTCATCTTTCCCGGTCAGGGCTCGCAGCGGGTCGGCATGGGCCGCGCCCTGGCCGAGGCGTCGCCGGCGGCGCGCCAAGTGTTCGACCAAGTCGACGAGGCCCTGGGCGAGCCCTTGTCACGGCTCGTCTTCGAGGGGCCGGAGGCCGAGCTGACCCTGACCGAGAACGCCCAGCCGGCGCTGATGGCGGTGTCCCTGGCCGTGGTTCGGGCGCTCGAGGCCGAGGGCGGCTTTCGCCTCGCCGAGCGCTGTCGTTTCGTCGCCGGTCATTCGCTGGGCGAATATTCGGCGCTGTGCGCCGCCGGCGCCCTGACCCTGGCCGATACCGCCCGGCTTCTGCGCCGGCGTGGGCGGGCGATGCAACAAGCGGCGCCGGCCGGCGAGGGGGCGATGGCGGCGCTGATCGGCGTCGATCTCGCGGCCGCCGAAACCGTGGCCCAGGCCGCCGCCGAGACCGGTGTCTGCGCCGTCGCCAACGACAACGCCCCCGGCCAGGTGGTGGTCAGCGGCGCCCGCGCGGCGGTCGAGCGGGCGATGGCACTGGCCCCCGAGCACGGCGCCCGGCGAGCGATCGCCTTGCCCGTCAGCGCGCCTTTTCATTGCCCGCTGATGGCCCCGGCGGCGGCGGTGATGAAAGAAGCTCTGGCCGAGACCGCGCTGGCCGCGCCCGGTGTGCCGTTGATCGCCAACGTCAGCGCCGCGCCGGTCGAGGATCCGGTCACCATCCGCCGGCTGCTGGTCGAACAGGTGACGGCGATGGTACGCTGGCGCGAGTCGGTTCTTTACATGCGCGACGCCGGCGTCGATACCCTGATCGAGGTGGGCGCCGGGAAGGTGCTGACGGGCCTGGCCCGGCGCATCGACCGCGGCCTGACCGGGCGCGCCGTCGAGACCCCGGAAGAGATCGAGACCCTGTTGGCGACACTGCATTAGAATCGGGAAGGACGGCGTGTTCGATCTCAGTGGAAAATCCGCGCTGGTCACCGGCGCCTCGGGCGGCATCGGCGGGGCCATCGCCCGCGCCCTCCATGCCCGGGGGGCGACGGTGGCGCTCTCGGGCACGCGGCTGCCGGCGCTGGAGGCGCTGGCCGGCGAGCTCGGCGATCGCGCCCACGCGTTGCCGTGCGACCTCGCCGACGCCGAGGCCACCAAGGCGCTGGCCGGCGACGCCGAGGCGGCGATGGGCGGGCTCGACATCCTGGTCAACAACGCCGGCGTCACCCGCGACGGACTGGCGCTCAGGATGAGCGACGACGACTGGCGCACGGTGATCGAGGTCGACCTCGGCGCCGCCTTCCGGCTCTCGCGGGCGGCCCTGCGCGGGATGATGCGGCGGCGCTTCGGGCGCATCGTCTCGATCGGCTCGGTGGTCGGCGCCACCGGCAATCCGGGCCAGGTCAACTACGCCGCCGCCAAGGCCGGGCTGGTCGGCATGACCAAGGCGCTGGCGGCCGAGGTGGCGGCGCGCGGCATCACCGTCAACTGCGTCAGCCCGGGCATGATCGAGACCGCGATGACCGCCGCCCTCGCCGATGCCGCGCGCGCGGCGATGCTGGCGCGAATCCCGGCGCGACGCCCCGGAACCCCGGCCGAGGTCGCCGCTTGCGTGGTCTTTCTGGTCAGCGACGAGGCCGGCTATGTCACCGGCCACACGCTGCATGTCAACGGCGGGATGGCCATGCCATGAACATCGAGCCACGAACGATGGCCTTGAACGCGCCGAAACCGCCGCCGCCGCCGTCCGCTCGATCACCGGAAAGTTATGTCTTGGCCACGCCTTGCGCGTCTGGCCAAGGGCGTTAATTTGTGCTAGGTAGGGCCGCCCTTAGTGCTGGCGGGGCCTCGACTTGCGGGGCACTCCAAACGTTGAACATTCGACCAATCAAGCCTAAGTATCGGATTCGAAGGACCAGGAAATATGAGCGATATCGCCGAGCGGGTTAAGAAGATCGTCGTCGAGCATCTTGGCGTGGACGACGCCAAGGTCACGGATTCCGCGAGTTTCATCGACGATCTCGGGGCGGACAGTCTGGACACGGTCGAGTTGGTCATGGCGTTCGAGGAGGAGTTCGGTTGCGAGATTCCCGACGACGCGGCCGAGAAGATCCTCACCGTCAAGGATGCCATCGATTACATCGAAAAGAATAGCTGAGCCCTCGGCGTCCGGCGTGATGGGGTCGTCGGCGCTCGCCACGGCGGGCGCGCCCGCGATCCGGAGAGGGGCAAACGCATGAGACGGATCGTCATTACCGGCCTCGGCATGGTAACGCCGCTCGGCAACGGTGTCGCGACGTCGTGGAAGCGGCTGATCGAGGGGGTCTCGGGCATTGGCCCGACCACCCGCTGCGACGTGTCCGACATGAGCTGTCGGATCGCCGGCGAGGTGGCGCGCGGCGATGGTCCGGGCGAATTCAATCCCGATTCCGTGGTCCTGCCCAAGGATCAGCGCAAGATCGACGATTTCATCCTCTACGCCATCGCGGCGGCGGTCGAGGCGGTCGAGGATTCGGGCTGGATGCCCGAGGACGAGCCCGCGCGCGAGCGCAGCGGGGTGATCATCGGCTCGGGCATCGGCGGACTCGACGCGATCGCCAAGCAGGCGTTGCTGATCCACGAACGCGGCCCGCGCCGGGTGACGCCGTTCTTCATCCCCTCGGCGCTGATCAATCTGGCCGCGGGTCACGTCTCGATCCGCTATGGTTTCAAGGGGCCGAACCACGCCGTGGTCACCGCCTGCTCGACCGGGGCGCACGCCATCGGCGACGCCGCCCGCATGATCGAACACGGCGACGCCGAGGTGATGGTCGCCGGCGGCACCGAGGCGGCGGTTTGTCGCCTGGGGATCGCCGGCTTCGCCGCCGCGCGGGCGTTGTCGACCCATTTCAACGATCAGCCGACCCGCGCTTCGCGCCCCTGGGACAAGGACCGCGACGGCTTCGTCATGGGCGAGGGCGCCGGCGTGGTGGTGGTCGAGGAGCTCGAGCACGCCCGCGCCCGGGGAGCCAAGATCTACGCCGAGTTGATCGGCTACGGCATGTCCGGCGACGCCCACCACATCACCGCCCCGGCCGAGGATGGCAGCGGCGCCTTCCGCTCGATGCGGGCGGCGCTCGCGAGCGCCGGTCTCGACCCCTCGGATATCGACTATATCAACGCCCACGGCACCTCGACTCCGCTCGGCGACGAGATCGAGCTCTACACCGTCAAGCGCCTGTTCGGCAACGCGGCCTACAAGCTCTCGATGTCCTCGACCAAGTCCTCGATCGGCCATCTCCTGGGCGCCGCCGGCAGCGTCGAGGCGATCTTCTCGATCCTCGCCATTCGCGAGGGCGTCGTACCGCCGACCCTCAACCTCGACGAGCCCTCGCCCGGCTGCGATCTCGATCTGGTGCCGAAATCGGCGAAGGAACGCCCGGTGCGCGCCGCGCTCTCCAATTCCTTCGGCTTCGGCGGCACCAACGCCTCGCTGGTGTTCACCAAGGCGCCCTGACGACGATGCCGCGTTTTCTGCGGCGCCTCTTCCGTCTCGCCCTGGTCGTCGCGGCGGTCGCGATCGCCGGCCTGATCTGGCTCGGGGTCGTCTTCGAGCGCCCCGGCCCGCTCCGCCAAGAAGCCACGCTCGTGCTGCCGTCCGGCGCCGGCCTCGACGGCATCGCCCGGCGCTTGACCGAGGCCGGAATCATCGACCGCCCCTGGCTGTTCAGGGCCGGGGTCCGGCTGTCCGGCGCCACGCGGCGGCTCAAGGCCGGCGAATACGCTTTCCCGGCGGCGATCAGCGCCAAGGGGGCGATGCAAATCCTGATCGGCGGGCGCACGGTGGTCCGGCGATTGACCGTGCCCGAGGGGCTGACCACGGCCCAGGTTCTGGCCCTGGTCGACGCCGCCGAGGGGCTTTCGGGCGCCATCACCGAGCGGCCCGACGAGGGCGCGTTGTTGCCCGAGACCTATTATTTCAGCTATGGCGACGGCCGCGACGCCGTGATCGCGCGGATGCGGGCGGCGATGCGCGAGACCCTGGCCGATCTGTGGGCCTCGCGCGCCGCGGGCCTGCCCCTGGCCAGACCCGAGGACGCGCTGATCCTCGCCTCGATGGTCGAGAAGGAAACCGGCAAGGACGGCGAGCGGGCGCGGATCGCCGGCGTCTTCGTCAATCGCCTGCGCCGCGGCATGCGGCTGCAATCGGACCCCACGGTGGCCTATGCCCTGGCCGCCGGCGGGGTGCTCGACCGGCCCCTGACCCGCGCCGATCTGTCCGTCGACAGCCCCTACAACACTTACCGCGTCAAGGGCCTGCCGCCGGGACCGATCGCCAACCCCGGCCGCGAGGCGATCGCGGCGGTTCTCCACCCCGCCGCCACCAAGGCGCTCTATTTTGTCGCCGACGGCAACGGCGGCCACCTATTCGCCCGCACCCTGGCCGAGCACAACCGCAACGTCGCCCTTTGGCGCAAGGCCAAGCGCGCGCGGCAAAGCGACTGATGGACATCGGCGGCGCGATCCTGGCCTTGCATGGCGCGGTGTTCGTCGCCGCCGTGTTGCAAGCGGCCACCGGCATCGGCTTCGGCGTCATCGCCGGGCCGGTGCTGTTGATCGCGCTTGACGACGGCTCGGCCGTCCAGATCACCATCCTCCTCAGCCTGCTGATCGCCGCCGTGCTGGCGCCGACGCTGTTGCGCGCGGCCGACCGGGGCCTGTTGCGGCGCCTGGCGCTGGGCACCCTGGCCGGATTGCCGCTCGGGATCGCCGTCTTCGTCCTGCTCGGCACCGACCTCCTCAAGCTGTTGGCCGGGGCCAGCGTGTTGTTCATGGCCGCCCTGGCGGCGGGCCTGATCGCCCGGCCGGCGGGCGGCGGCGGGGCGCGCGGGCGGATCGGCGATATCGGCGTCGGTGTGCTGTCGGGGGTAATGAGCGCCAGCCTGGCCATGCCCGGCCCGGTGGTCGCCGCGCGCATGACCGCGTTGGCCCATCCCAAGGACGCCACCCGGGCCACCGTGCTCTTGTTGTTCGTCTTTTCCTATACGGCGGCGATCCTGCTTCAGGCCGGGACCGTCGGCGTGGCCGGCGAGACCCTGACCCTGACCGCCACCCTGGCGCCGGCGACCCTTTTGGGCATCGCCGTCGGCAAGGGTTGCGTCGGGTGGATCGGCGAGCGCGCCTTTCGCCGCGTCATCGTCGCCGTCCTGGTCGCCACCGCCGCCGGCCTTCTGATCAGCGCCATGGCGGCGTTGTCGTGATGGAGGGCTCGGCGGTGCGCCACCTCGACGACCGCCTCGATCGGCTGCCCCGGGTTCGCCTCGGCCACGCGCCGACGCCGATCGAGCGCCTGCCTAATCTCGAACGCCGGCTCGGCTCGTCGCGGCTTTACGTCAAGCGCGACGATTGCACCGGCCTCGCCTTTGGCGGCAACAAGGTGCGCCAGCTCGAATTCTACATGGGCGAGGCGCGGGCGCGGGGCGCCGATACGGTCCTCATCACCGGCGCGGTGCAATCCAATTTCCTGCGCGTCACGGCGGCGGCGGCGCGTCGGCTCGGGCTCGACTGCCACCTCCAGTTGGAAGAACGGGTGCCCGACCCGAGCCCGCTCTACCGGGCCTCGGGCAACCTGCTGCTCGACCGAATGCTCGGCGCGACCCTTCATTCCTACCCCGAGGGCGAGGACGAGGCCGGCGCCGACGCCCGGCTCGGCGAGATCTCGGCCGATCTCGCGGTGACCGGACGGCGGCCCTACATCATCCCGCTGGCGCCCGGCCACCGGCCGCTGGGGGCGCTGGGCTATGTCGTCGCCGCCCGGGAAATCCTCGCGCAAACGGCGGCCGAGGGGCTCGCCCTCGACGAGATTGTCGTCGCCTCGGGCAGCGGCCACACCCATGCCGGGCTGCTGTTCGGGCTGCGGGCGCTCGGCAGTCGGCCGCGCGTCACCGGCGTTTGCGTGCGCCGTCCCGCCGCCGCCCAGCGGCCCCGCATTCGCGCCCGGCTCGACGAAATCGCCGCCCTCCTCGACCTCGACCCGGTGGCCGGCGACGACGACATTCATCTGATCGACGACTTTCTCGCCCCCGGTTACGGGCGTCTCAACCCGACTACGACCGACGCCATCGCCACCGCCGCGCGAACCGAGGCCTTGATCCTCGACCCGGTCTATACGGGCAAGGCGATGGCCGGTTTCATGCAACGCGCCCGCGCCGCCGGGGCCGGCCAGGCGCTTCTGTTCATCCACACCGGCGGCACCCCGGCCGTCTTCGCCTACGGCGACGCCCTGACCGAGGCGATGGCGGAACAAGGCTGACGCCCGGTCGACTCACGGGGCTGGTCGGATCGCGGGGGCGCCCTCGACCGGACCCGGTTGAGAATAGAGCGCGATCCGAACAGGTGTGAACCGCCCGGATTGCGCCAGCCCGCGTGGCGATTGAACGCAGGCCACCTTTACCGCGTAAAGGCGGCCGTAAATCGCTCTAATTTGTGATGCCTACGGGCACTCTCGGCAGGGCGCACATCTCCTCGCCGACATCGAACTCGTCGTCGTCGACGATGCCTTGGATGTCGAGATCGCCGAGGTCGGGCAATGTTGTCCCGGCCCAGGCGCCGGACGCCGCCACGCCGTTGGTCGCCATGATGGCCAAGAGGGCCAGCGCGAACCTCGTCATATCCTGTCTCCCATGCGGCCGTGATCGCGCGCAGTATACCGCTTGCGCAACGCCGGCGCGGTCACGACTTCGTCACTCGCCCGTCGCCGGCAGCAGCACGGCGTCGGCCGGATCGGCGTAGACCGCGATCTCGTCGCCGGGATGGACCTCGGCGCTGGCCGGCAGCCGCAGCAGAAGGGTGGTGGCGCCGTTCGTCCCCGCCGCCGCGCGGAGCCGCAGATGGGTGCCCTGGAAGGTGGTCTCGATCACCCGCGCCGGGCCGAGGGCGAGGGCGTTCCCGACCGGCGGCGCCAGGGCCAGTTGCTCGGGCCGGAGCGCCACCGTCAGCGGCGCTCCGGTCTCGGCCTCGGCCGCCAAGGCCAGGGGACCCAGCGCGGTCGCGACCCGGGTTCCGCCGGCGGCGCGCTCGACCCGGCCCTCGAGCAGATTAGAATCGCCCATGAAGGTGGCCGTGAAGAGGCTCGCCGGTCGCAGATAGACCCGCCGCGCCGGACCCATGTCCTCGATCCGGCCGTGGTTCAGCACGACGATGGTGTCGGCGATGCTCATCGCTTCCTCCTGGTCGTGGGTGACGTGAACGAAGGTCGTGCCGAGGCGCTTTTGAATGTGGGTCAGCTCGTCCTGCATCTGGCGCCGGAGCGCCAGGTCGAGGGCGCCGAGCGGCTCGTCGAGCAGCAGCACCTTGGGCTCGACCGCGATCGCCCGGGCCAGCGCCACCCTTTGCTGCTGGCCGCCGGAAAGCTGGTGCACGCCGCGCTTGCCGAAGTCGGCCAGCCCGACCAGGGCCAGCGCGTCCGCGACCCGGCGCCGGCGCTCGGCCCCGCGCACCCCGTGCATGGCGAGCCCGAAGCCGACGTTGCCGGCGACGTTCATATGCGGAAAAAGCGCGTAGTCCTGGAACACGGTCGCGGTCGGCCGGCGTCCCGGGGGCAGGCGGGTGACGTCGGCGCCGTCGATGGCGACGTCGCCCGTGCTCGGCTCGGTGAAGCCGCCGACGATCGACAACAGCGTGGTCTTGCCCGAGCCCGAGGGGCCGAGCAGGACGACGAACTCGCCGCCGCCGATGTCGAGGTCGAGCGGGCGCACGGCGAGCGTCGCGCCATAGCGCTTGGAGACCCCGCGCAGGCTCACCAGCGGCGCCGTCATCGCCGTTTCCGCGCCGCCCGCATGAGCCCCAGTTCGACCCCGATCACGAGCACGAAGGAGATCGCGAACACCAAGGTGCCGGCGGCGTTGAGCGCCGGGTCGAGGCCCGAGCGCAGCATCCCCCAGATGCTGACCGGCAGGGTCACCTCGAAGCGGCTCAGGAGGAAAGCGATGATGAATTCGTCCCACGAAAAGGTCGCCGTCAGGCAAAAGGCCGCCAGCAGCCCCGTCCACATCATCGGCACCGTGATCAGGGCCACCGTGGCGAGGTCGCCGGCGCCGAGATCGCGCGCCGCCCGTTCGACCCGGGCCTGGTGATCGCCGAGCTGCGAATAGAGAATGGCGAAGGTCAGCGGCAGGTTGATCACCACATGGCCGATGCCCACCGCGAGCAGCGATTTCGGCATCCCGAACAGGTTGAAGGTGACCAGCAACCCGAGCCCGATGATCAGGTAGGAAACCGTGAGCGGCGCCACCAGCGCGTATTGGACGAGGCCGGCGAAACGCCCGCGCCGCCGCGCCAAGCCATAGGCCGCGAGAAAGCCGAGCACGGTGGCGATCAGCGACGAAACCAGCGCCACCACCACCGAGTTGCCGAGCGCGTCCATCAGGCGGCGGTTGGCGAACACCTCGGCGTACCAGCGCAGGCTCGGCCCCTTGAACGGCGGCACCGGCAGGAGGCCGTCCTGGAACGAAAACAATACCAGCACCAGCACCGGCAGGAAGATGAACACATAGGCCGCGATCAGATAGGCGCTCGCCGCATAGGTTCCCAGCCGGCGCATGGTTAGACCCGCTCCATGCGCAATTTGCGGGCGAAGATCAGGAACACCACCGTCACCGCCGCCATCAACAGCACGCTCATCGCCGAGGCCATCGGCAGATCGGCGCGGCGCATGACCTGAAGCATGATCGCTTGCGGCAATAGCAGCTCCTTGCTGCCGCCGAGGACCTGCGGGGTGATGTAATCGCCGATCGCGACCACGAAGGTGAGAAAGGCGCCGACCGCCACCCCGGGCAGACTCAAGGGTAGGGTGACGCGGAGAAAGGCTTGCGGCGGCGAGGCACCGAGGTCGGCCGCCGCCTTGCGGTAGCTGGGCTTGATCTGGACCAGATTGGCGAAAATGGTCAGCGTCAGCAGCATGGTGAAGAAATGGACGAAGCCGAGCACCGTGGCGCCCAGGCTGTTGGCCAGGGCCAGGGGCTGATCGACGATCCCCAGCGCCAAGAGAACGGCGTTGACGACCCCGTTCTCCGACAGCACCAGCAACCAGGCGTAGGAGCGGATCACGTAAGAGGTCCAGAACGGCAGGATGGCCAGGATCAAGGCCAGCCGCTGCCACCGCGGCGGCACCCGGTAGGCCAGGATATAGGCCAGCGGATAGGCGACCACGACGCTGATGACGGTGGTCATGGCGGTGACCTCGAGCGAGTTCACCAGCGCCTGGACCAGATAGTCGCGGGCCAGGAACTTGGCGTAGTTGTCGAGCGTCCACGCCGGCACCACGTGGCCGCCGACCCGCTGCCAGAAGCCGTAGACCAGCATCACCGCCATCGGCACGGCGAAGAAGACACCGGTCCAGGCCAACGCCGGCAGGGCCGCCCAATCGGTCAGCCGCAGGCCGCCGGCGCGGCCGCGCGCCGCGCTCAAGGCCATGACGGCGGGCGACGCCCGCGCGCCGCCACGCCCGGATTCGCACTCACGCCTGGAGGAACTCGGTCCAGATGTCGAGCATCGCCGTATCGAGTTTTTCGTCGGGGATGAAGTAGTTGTACGAATTGGCGATGAAGGCCGGCTGCTCGTCCCAGCGCAGAGCCTTCTTCTCCTCCGGGCTCAAGGCGGCGGCGCTGTTGGCGGGCATCGCCCAATAGCATTCCGAGGTCGCCAACAGGGCCTGGCCCTCGGGGCTCAGGATGTATTTCACGAACTCGGTCGCCAGCGCCTTTTTGGTCGACGCGGCGAAGACCCCGATCGCCTGGCCCCAGCGGATGCCGCCCTCGTCGGGCAGCACCCAGTCGAGCGCCGGGTTCTCGGCCTGGAGCCCGGCCACCGCGTATTCGCCGCCGGCGACGATGATATCGGCGGCGCCGGTGACCAGCGCGTTCTGCACCGTCGGCACGTCGCCGACCAGGGCGGCGACCTTCTTCATCGCCAACAGCTTCTCGCGGATCGCCGGAAGATCGCTCGCGGTCAGCGTGGCGGGCTTGATGCCGAGGCCCAGGCCGATCAGTTCCATGACCGGGATGTAGTAATCGTAGACGGCGATGCGGCCGCTATATTTGGGGTCCCACATCGAGGCGATATGACGCATGTCGGCGGGATCGACCTTGTCGGCATTGTACGACACCGTGTTGTAACCGAACTTCTCGGGCACCGCGTGGAGCTTACCGTTCTGGTAGTGGAGCTCGGGCTGGCGCAGCGCCAGGAAGATCGTGTCCCAGGGGAAGTCGGCGTCGTTGAGCTCGGCCAGCAGGCCCTGCTTGGCGACCCGGGGCACGTCGACCGAATCGACCACGAACACGTCCCAGTCGCCGGGCCGCGATTGATCGAGCAGGGCCAGGGCGGCGCCGGTGCCTTCGTATTCCTTGACGTTGACGCGGACGTTGAAGGCCTTCTCGAACGGCGCCAACAGCTTGGTGTCGGCGTGATCGCACCAGATCAGGGCGTTGAGTTCCTCCTCGGCGCCGGCCAAGGGCGGCAGCATGGCGGCGGCGGCGACGCCGGCGGTGCCGGCCATGAAATGGCGGCGGCTGAGACGCGGGCTATTCCCGCGGTGATCGTGAAACTGGTTCATATCCTCCCCTTTCGAGCCTGAATTACGCGACAACCGTTGCCCACCGACGACGCTTTACGGCTTTTCCCACCGCTGACGCGCCGCGCCCGGCAATCCCTCACGCGCCTTGTTTAGCGTCCCTCGGCGCGCCAGGCCAGCATCAATCCGCCCAAGGCCAGGGCGAGCGCGGCCCAGGCGGGGAGCAGCGGCGCCTGGCGGATGCCGGTGACGACGTGGTCGCCGTTGGCGCGCAGGCCCAGCCAGCCGCGCCCGGCGGCATCGCGACCCGGGGCCACCATGCGCAGCGTCGGTACGCCGCCGTCGGCCAGCCAGGCGATGCCGCCGCCGGTCTCGGCGACCAGGGGCGCGAGCCCGGCTTCGGTGGCGCGCAGGTCGGCGAATTCGCGCGGATTGATCTCGCCGACGGCGGCGACCGCGCGGCGGACGCCGTCGTCGAGGCGGTAGAGACCGGGCTCGTCGACGGCGATGGTGGCGATCGACCGGCCGTCGCCCATGGCTTCCAACCGCACCGTCCGGGTCTCGCCCGAGGGCTCGGTCACCGTCACCGGCGGGACCTTATCGCCGAGGCTGCGACGGACGATCTCGAGGCGGTCGCCCCGGGCGCTGGCGCGCAGGCTCTCCTCCTCCAGGTCGGGCTCCTTCATCAGCCAGTGGGAAAGCCGGCGCAAGACCTCGGCCTGGGGACCGCCGCCCTCGAAGCCGCGCGCCCACAGCCACATGTGATCGGTGAGAAGCTGCGCCACCCGGCCCTTGCCGACCCGGTCGAGAACCAGGATCGGCCGTCCGGCGACGCCGCTCATCAAGACCGTTCCGCGATCGACGTCGGCGTCGATCTGGCGGAACCAGCGGCCCCAACTGGGCGGCGTCTTGGCGTCGCCGGCGCCGGGCAAGTTCGCGGTCACCGGGTGGCGGCGGCCCTTGTCGGTCAGCCGGGCGCGATAGCCGCTCTTGAAGATTTCGCCCGTGGGCTGGGCCGGTAGGACCAGGTTCAAGGGCGTGCGGTAGAGGCTGAGCGGACCGGCGAAGGCGGGGCCGCTGGCGGTCAGGAGCGCGCCGCCCTCCTCGACGTAGCGGGTGATGTTGCCGACATAGGTCATCGGCACCACGCCGCGCCGTCGATAGCGGTCGAAGATGATCAGGTCGAAGTCCTTGAGCTTGGTCTCGAACAGCTCGCGGATCGGGAACGAGATCAGGGCCAGTTCGCGGATCGGGGTCGCGTCCTGTTTTTCGGGCGGCCGCAGGATGGTGAAGTGAACCAGATCGACCGAGGGATCGGCCTTGAGGAGGTTGCGCCACACCCGCTCGCCGGCGTGGGCCTCGCCCGAGACCAGCAGTACCCGCAGCCGATCACGCACCCCGTTGATCTCGACCACGGCGCGATTGTTGATGCGGCTGAGCTCGGCCGGGCCGTCCTCGACCGCGAGCTCGATCGCCGTCGGTCCGGCGCGGTCGAGGGCGAGCGTGACCGCGCGGCTCTCGCCGATCGGCACCAGCATGGTCTGGTCGGGGGCGCCCACGCGGCGCATGGTGACCTTGGCCAGGCGGTCGCGGCCGGCGGCGTTCCCCTCGTCCTCGACCCGGAGCTTGAGGGTCAGAGGCTGGCCGACGATGGCGAAGCGCGGCGCCTGTTCGACGATCAGCCGCCGGTCGCGCTCGTCGCGCCGCCCGGTCAATAGAACGTGTAGCGGCGCCTTCAACCCCAGCCGGCGGCGGGCCTTGGCGTCGGCGGGAATGTCGTGAACCTGGCCGTCGGTGATCATCATCACCCCGGCCAGGCGGCGGCGGGGAATATCGGCCAGCGCCCGCTTGAGCGGCGCGAACAACTCGGTGCCCGAGGCCGGCGGCAGGTCGGCGCCCCGCTGTCCGGCATCGACCGTGACGACGCGCAGATCGAGATTGGGGATCGCCGCGACCCGGGACTTGACCGCGGCGACGGCGGCCTCGATCCGTGCCTGGCGCTGGCCGACCTTCTGGCTCGGCGAGCGGTCGACCACCAGAACCGCGATGTCGGAGCGCGCCTCGCGGCTTTCCTCGATCACCGCCGGGTTGATCAGCGCCAGCACCACCGCCGCCAGTCCCAGCGCCCGCCACCAGACGCCG
>Ga0114931_10004651_pt1 | contig 17105 bp, 13 predicted proteins | sample 2SBtaG_FD_89579 | JGI IMG/M metagenome (GOLD analysis project Ga0114931, IMG submission 89579) | Deep subsurface microbial communities from Kolumbo volcano to uncover new lineages of life (NeLLi) - 2SBTROV14_V59a metaG | ecosystem: Environmental > Aquatic > Marine > Volcanic | place: Kolumbo...
GAGCCGTGCGACGCCGCGGTCCCGGCCTTGTGCGGCGAGCCGAAGCCGATGGTCGTGTGGATCCAGATCAGCGACGGCCGGCTGGCGTCGGCCTTGGCCGCGGCGATGGCGGCGTCGATGCCGTCGACGTCGTGGTTGCCGTCCTCGACGCGCAGCACCTGCCAACCATAGGCCTCGTAGCGCTTGCACACGTCCTCGCCGGTGAACGCCAGCGACGCGGGACCATCGAGTGTGACGTCATTCGAGTCGTAGAGATAGATCAGCTTGCCCAGGCCCAGGTGCCCGGCCAGCGACGCCGCCTCGGCGTTCACGCCCTCCATCAGATCGCCGTCGGAGACCAGCGCGAAGGTGCGGTGGTCGACGATCTCGTGACCGGGGCGGTTGTAGCGGTGGGCGAGGTAGCGCTCGGCCATCGCCATGCCCACGGCGTTGGCGCTGCCCTGCCCCAGCGGACCGGTGGTCGCCTCGACCCCGGGGGTGTCGCGGAACTCGGGATGCCCCGGCGTCTTCGAGTGCCACTGGCGAAACGCGCGCAGGTCGTCGAGGCTGAGGTCGTAGCCGGTCAGGTGGAGCAGCGAGTAGAGCAGCATGCTGCCGTGCCCGGCCGACAGAACGAAGCGGTCGCGATCGGCCCACCCCGGGTTCTTCGGGTTGTGGCGCAGGTGTCGCTGCCACAGCGTGTAGGCCATCGGCGCGGCGCCCAGGGGTAGCCCGGGGTGACCCGAGTTCGCCTTCTGCACGGCGTCGATGGACAGGGTGCGGATCGTGTTGATCGAGAGCTGAGCCAGATCGTCTTGGGCCATCGGCCGCTACCCTACCCGAAGTGTGATCTGCCTATCTACCCCACGACGCAGAGCGTCGGATCCGGACGATCATCCCCCTGATTATGGGCAGTTAGCGGCCCCCCTGTAACCCCCGAGCCGACTCGGACGTCGATGAATACGAACGCCCCGGAGACAGTCGTATCCTCGCCAGGTGTAGATTCCTCACCTGTTTGGGCAATCCAAGGAGCCTGCCGTTCCCATGAAGAAGTCGCTCTCGGTCCTCTCGCTCGTCCTCGGCCTCGGCCTTGCCACAACCGCCCTGACCCTGCCCCACGAAGCGGCAGCGTCCAGCAAGCCGTGCACCCACAAGCATCTCACGACCCAGATGCTCAAGCAGGCCTGCGCCAAGGGCGGCCAGCGCGCAGCCAAGAAGACGATGAAGGCGTTCGTCAAGAAGGCCAAGAAGGCCAAGGGCGGCGATCCTGACCTCGCCTGCGACTCCTGCCACAAGAAGCTCGGCGGCAACTACCCGATCAAGGCGGACGCCCTGAAGCACCTGCAAAAGCTGCTGAAGGTCGTCAAGTAGCACCTTCCCCCACCGCGAATCCGCCGCGCGAATACGGTACTCTGGGGTTCGTGGGGTTGACGCCGGAAACCGCCCTGGAGCAGGGCAAGCTTTACTGCGCCTTTCAGCCGATCGTCGATCTCGCCCGCGGGGATATCTTCGGCTACGAGTCTCTCGCGCGCAGCGAGGCCGAGGAGTTCCCCAACCCGGGAGCGCTGTTCAAGGCGGCGATCGAGACCGGCTTCACCGGCCGGCTGGGTCGCGCCCTGCGGCAGATCTCCGTCCGCGACTGCCCCAACACCACCCTGTTCCTCAACATGCACCCGGACGAGTTCAGCGAGGGCTGGCTCATCCGCCCCGACGACCCGCTGTCGATGCATGACTGCGACGTCTTCCTCGAGATCACCGAGTCGGTGCCGCTGTCGCACTACCGCTACTGCCACTCGGTGCTGGCCGAGATCCGCAGCCGCGGGGTGAAGATCGTCGTCGACGACCTGGGCGCCGGCTACTCCAACCTGCGCTACATCGCCGACCTGCAACCAGACGTGGTCAAGCTCGATCGCGATCTGGTCGCCGGGCTGGTACACGACAGCCCACTCCACCGGCTGGTCACGTCGCTGGTGCTGCTGTGCCAGCAGATGGGCGCGCGAGTGGTCGCCGAGGGAATCGAGACCTCCACCGAGCTGCACGCGGTGATCGACACGGGGGCGCATTTCGGCCAGGGCTTCTACCTGGCCCGGCCGGCCCGCATCCCGCCGACCATCGACTGGCCGTCCCTCCTCCGCCGCTGATCCCGGCGACCCGCGCGACCTCGGTTCCGATCCCGGCGCTCTATTGTCAGCTTGCTGACCATAACAGCTCGCGACGTTCGCTTTTTGCTTCCCCTTGACGGCCCTGCGAATACGCTAGGGCATGATCGGTCGTTCGGTCCTCGTGCACACGCGTGACGCCATTGGCGCGCACGAAGTCGCGCGTGGGCTGCGCGCCGCCGGCTGCGAGGTCGTCCGCTCCAGCACGGACCGCTCGACCCTCGGGCTGATTGGCGCCCGCGCCATCGATCTGGTGCTCGTCGACCACCGGGGTGACGACGAGCTGGCGGCCATCGCCAGCGCTGCCGCCGGCCGTGACATCGCCGTGGTCGTGGTCAGCGCCCGGCCAGAGCCGACCGAGCTCCTCGATCTGGTCTGCGACCTGGGAGTGCATCATCTGATCGCCGCCAGCACCGCCGACCGCGAGCCGCTGCGCGCCGTCGACCGCCGCGAGATCGCGATCACAGTGGAGAAGATCCTGGCCGCCGACATCTTCGGCCTGGAGAAATACCTGCCCGGCTTCGCCGTCGACATCGAGCGCCGCCGCATCGACTCGGCCAGCAGCCGATCGCTGGCCATCGGCGAGATCACCGAATACCTCGAAGCGCTCGACATACCCGCGCCGCGGGCGGCGACGCTGGGGTTCGTCGCCGACGAGCTGGTCGACAACGCCCTGCGCCACACCGCCGGGGGCGCGTGTGAAATGGGCTACGGCTCCGACGGCCGCCTGTTCGCGGTATCGGCGCGCGACGACGCCGGCACCCTGACCCCCGAGCGAATCCGCGACGCCCTCGACACGCGCGACCAGGCCGGCGGCCTGGGGCTGGTCGCGGCGCTGCACTCCTCCAGTCAGCTGATCTTCAACCTCGCGCCCGGTCGCGCCACCGAAGTGGTCGCCGTGGCCGATCTGGCGTCGGACGATGACATCGCCCGCGCCGGTCGGTCGCTGCACGTGTTCGTCGATCGAGAGGCCGCGGTGCCGCGCATGTCGACCACCAGCGTGCAGCTGTCGGATTCGATGCGCGTCGATCTGCGCAGCCAGCTGGCGGCGATGACCGCACGGGCGCCGTCGCCCTCTCGCCATCGCGCGCCCACCGCGTCGCCGCGCCGCCGGCCCCGGGCCACGCCCAACCCGCTGGGTGAGCCGATGAGTGAGATCGTCAACGGCTCCGAGATCGGCCTCGACACCCTGCGCGGCATCCTCCGCGGCGCCTCGTCCCCCGAGTCGGTGATGGAGGCGGCGGTTCGCTTCCTGACCCGCGGCTGCGTGGCGGCGCTGGCCTACCGGCGCGAGACCGAGTCGCTGGTGCCGTGGATGGCGGCCGGCCACGTCGCCCACTGGATGGGCATCGGCGCCGTGGAGCCGTGGCTGCGCGCACCGTCGACCCCGGCCATCGTCGCCCGCGATCGCAGCCTGCGCTCGTTCTCCAACAAGCGCGGCCTCGACCGCCGCATCGCCGAGCTGGTCGGCCTGCGCCCCGACGAGGCGGCGTGGGCCCTGCCGATCAACGGCGACGACGACATCGACCACGTGCTGTGCGCCTTCGCGCCGCGGCTGGAGCGGGTGGTTCTGATCCGCACCCTGCTCGAGCTGCGCTCCGAGATCGAGGACGCCCTCGCCCGCCTCCGTGGCCCGGAGATGGTGACGATGGCATCCGCGCGCCGCCTGCCCACCCTTCGGCGCGCCGAGACCGACCCACCGTACGCCGAGCTCGAGCTGCGCTGGGGCCGCGCCCCGACCGATCCGCCGTACGAGCTGATCGTCGTCGAGCCGGAGCCGATTCCCGGCGAGCCGTACGAATCGCCGTACGTATCCCTCGAAGTCGACGCGTAGGTGAATAGCCGCGCCGTCGGGCGCGTCCGATCTTCGCCTGGCGTGTGCGCTCCGTCCGCTGGCGTGAGCGTGCGCACGCCGGTTGAACCGCGCCGGATCGTGGGCGGGGCGCGGCGCCGTTGCCGACGTTCTGGCGGGCAAAATTGCCCCACCTCGCAGGCGTGCTACAGATAGCGGATGCGCATCGTCCTCGCCTGCGCGCTGGCGCTCTCTGCCGGCTGCGGCGGGGCGGCGAAGGCGGCGCCCGCGGCGCCTCGTCCGCAGGCGCCACCCGCGCCCGCCCCCCGCGCGACGCCGCCTGCCGAGGCGGCGACGCCGCCGGCTCCCGAGCCGCCGCCCGCTCCACACCAGCGCATCACCGTGGCCGCGGTCGGCGACATCATGATGGGCACCACCTACCCGGCCGAGGCCCTTCCTCCTGAGGATGGTGACCAGCTCCTGGCCCCGGTCGCCCCGACGCTGCGCGCCGCCGACATCACCTTCGGCAACCTCGAGGGCCCGCTCTACGACGGCGGCGGCGACGGCAAGTGCGCCGCCGTGGTCAAACGGCACCGGAAGAAGCAGACCTGCTGGGCGTTCCGTTCGCCCACCCGCTACGTCGGCCACCTGGTCGAGGCCGGTTTCGACGTGGTGTCGATCGCCAACAACCACGCCTGGGACTTCGGCGAGGCCGGACGCGCCAGCACCATCGCTACCCTCGAGAACGCCGGCATCGCCTACTCCGGCCCGCCGGGGACGGTCGCCACCCTGCACGCGGGCAACATGCGCATCGGGCTGATCGCGTTCACCACCGCCAACCACTCGCACAACCTCAACGACCTCGACACGGCGGTCGCCGCCGTCCGCGCCGCCGACAAGGACCACGACCTGGTGATCGTGTCGTTCCACGGCGGCGCCGAGGGACGCACACACCAGCACGTCCCCGAGGGACCGGAGATGTTCTACGGCGAGAACCGCGGCGACCTGCGGACGTTCACCCACGCGGTGATCGACGCCGGCGCCGATCTCGTGCTCGGCCACGGCCCCCACGTGCTTCGCGGCATGGAGGTCTACAAGGGCCACCTCATCGTCTACTCGATGGGCAACTTCGTCACCTACCGTGGCATCAGCATCAAGGGCCCGGCCGGCATCACCGCCATCCTCACCGTCGACGTCGCGCCCGACGGCCGTTTTCTCGGCGGGAAGCTGACCCCGCTGCTGCAGAAGCGCCCCGAGGGCCCGATGCCCGATCCGCGCGGTCGCGCGATTCCCCTGGTCCGCTCGCTGTCACGCGCCGACTTCCCCGGCACCGCGGCGCGCGTGGGCGACGACGGCACCCTGTCGGCGCCCTAGATCCTAGACCTAGCGAATCGATTCGAAGCGGCGCACCGCGCCGGGCAGCGCCGTGGGCCGAGCCACGCCGAAGGCGCCCGAGGCCGGCCGCGCATCCAGCGCGCCGGTGGCCATGGCGGCGAAGGTGTAGTCGACCAGCGCCGTGGTCGACGCCAGGTAGGCGAAGTTGACCGTCGCGTAGGTGTCGCCGGGCGTGTGGTAGTACGGCGTGGTGTCGCCGCCGGCGTACTCCTCGGTGATGCCGACCGCTGCGAAGCCCTTCTGCCGAAACGACACGTGATCGGTCGACCCGGTCTGGGTCTCGACCAGAGGCACGGACAATCCGCCGGCCGAGGTCGCCGCCGAATACAGCTCGTACAGGCCGGTGTCCGGGCGCTCCAGCTCGATGGCCCGATCGCCGTCCATGTCCCAGCCCATCTGGTCGACCGTGTGCACCGCGGCGACGTCGAGACCGCTCTGCTGTAGCCAGCCGGCGAAGAAGGTGCTGCCGACCAGCCCGACCTCTTCTTGATCGAAGAAGACGAACATCACGTTGATCTGCCGGCAGTCGACCGCGCGCAGGTAGCGGGCCAGCGCCATCACGACGGCGACGCCGGTGGCATTGTCGTTGGCGCCCGGCGCCCCGGAGACGCTGTCGAAGTGGGCGCCGATCACCACCCATGGTTTGCCGGCTCCGGCGGCCGGCAACTCGGCATAGACGTTCTCGCCGGTGTCGTAGGTGTGGCGCTGGGCCGTGTAGCCGAGCGTCGTGAGCTCGCCGGCCAGGTAGTTGCGGACGATGGTCCGGCGGGCACCGGTGGCGCGGTCGGGCAGCGTGGTGCCGGGGCTGATCTCGATGTTGCCCGACAGCTTGCCGACGATCTCCTGCTGATACGCGGTCAGCCACGACGGTGACGGATCCGGGACCGTGGCGCAGCTGCTGCCGGCGTCGGGGCCGTACGGATCCGCGTCCGGCGCGAACGGATTGGCGTCGGCACCGCTCGCGCCACCATCAGCGCTACCGGCCCCACTGGGGGCACAGCCCACCAGCGTGGCGAGCGCCAACACGACGCGCAAGCAGCGCATCCATGGTGAATACCGCACCGGTGGCGGGGCGAGAAGCGGACCCGGCTCGCAGCGGCTAACCGGCCGCTCCCGTGCGGAAATCGAGCTCGATCGTGCCGGCGGGGCGATCGCCGGACGGGGCGCACAGCTCGCCGATCGCGGCCGCGGGGTGGTCGGCCGCGCGCAGGCGCGCCACCAGCCGCTCGGCCTCGCCCGTGGGAACGCACAACAGCAGCCCGCCGCTGGTCTGCGCGTCGGCGGCCATCAGCGTCAGCAGCGACTCTTCGTCGCCGGCCACGCGCAGCGCCGGTTGAATGAAGGCCAGGTTGGCCTTGCTGCCACCGGGCACGCGGCCGGCGCGGGCGTGATCGAGCGCTCCGGGGAGGAGCGGCAGCGCGCGCATGTCGAGGCGCGCGGCCAGCTCCGATCCGCGGAGGATGTTGCGCAGGTGACCGAGCAGACCGAAGCCAGTGACGTCGGTGCACGCGGTGACGCCGGCGGTGCGCGCCAGCTCGAGGGCGGCGCCGTTGTGCAGGGTCATCGACGCGGTCGCCGCCGCCAGCTCGTCGGCGCTGGCCAGCTGCTTCTTGATCGCGGTGCCGAGGATGCCGGTGCCGAGCGCCTTGGTCAGCACCAGTGACTGCCCGGCACGGGCAGTTCGGTTGGACAGGATCGCGCTCTCTTCGACCTCGCCGACCACCGACAGCCCGTACTTGAGCTCGCGGTCGCGAACCGTATGCCCGCCGACGATGGTGACGCCGGCCCGAGCGCAGGCCCGGGCACCACCGCGGAGGATCGCGTACAGCACCTCCATCGGCAGATCGTCCTCGGGAAAGAAGACCAGGTTGAGCGCGTACAGCGGCCGTCCGCCCATGGCGTAGATGTCGGAGATCGAGTTGGCGGCCGCGATCTCGCCGAAGGCCTCGGCCTCGTCCACGATCGGCGCGATGACGTCGGCGGTCATGACCACGGCGCGACCGGCGGCCCCGAGGCGAACCACGGCCGCATCGTCCGAGAAATCGGTCGATACCAGCACGTCGCCGCTGGCCCCACCGCTCGCGGGCGCCATGTGATCGAGGACCTGGACCAGGTCACCGAGCCGAAGCTTGGCGGCTCAACCGCCGCCGCTGGCGTAGTCGGTGAGCCGGTAGGCCTCGGCCTTGGTGGGCGTTTCGCTCATACGGGCAGCCTATCACCGTTTCATCAGCGCGCGCGCGGCAGACTGACCGCTAGGCCGGGCTGCCGACGCGGGCGACCAGCGGGCGCTCCACGCGGGCGTAGTCGGTGAACTCGAGCTCGATGCTCTCGTCGTGCGAGCCGCCGTGAAAGGCGATCGAGCCCTCGTGGGCGAGGTCGCTGTCGACCAGGGTCGGCACGTGGTAGAGTCGGCCGAGCGGCGGCTCGGCGCCGACCTCGCAGTCGGGGAACATTGTCGGCAGCGCCGACTCGGGAACCAGCTCGACCTCGCGGGTGCGAAGGGCGTGGCCGACCGCGGACAGATCGACGCGCTCGCTGGCGGGGACGACGACCATCCACACGGCGCCATCGGCGTTGACCAGCACCGGTTTGGCGATGCAATGGCCGCTCTTGTGGATCATCTCCGCCAGCTGTTGAGCACCGACGGCCCGTCGGTGAAGCCGCGGCACGAACGCGATGCGATTGGACCGCAGGTATTCGCCCACCTGTGCGGGCACCCGCACGAACGGCCGGTAGCGTTGCACGCTCTTGTCCGGTTCGTCGGCGGTGCCATCCATCGCCGACTCGCTGAGCACTCTCAGCGAGCGCATCAGGATGATCGACAGCCCGCCGAATGCGCCGATGGCGATCAGCTCGTGCGGGCCGATGGACGCGCTGCCAGTGACCACGAGCGCGGTCAGAAGCGCAAAGAAGTAGACCCCGAGTGGTGCGGCCATCGTGGACTCCTTTCGATCGCCGTGACGCTCCAACCATAGCGCTCCGCGAACGGAACGCAACGAGCGGGGTATGCCTGTCGTCGCCTTGCGCCAGCACCGCGTAGTAGGCTGGGCCCGTGAGCATCGAACGCTACAGCGACGACGAAGTGGCGCAGATCGAAGCCTCGCAGCGGCTGGCCTACGACTGCGCCGAGGAGGTGGCGGCCGAGATCGAGCCGGGCGTCAGCGAGATCGACGCGGCCAGGCGACTGGGCGATCTGTTGCGCGCGCACGGCGTCGACGAGTTCTTCCACACCCCGTTTGCATGGTTCGGCGATCGCGCCGGTTTTCGCGGTTTCCGCAGTCCCGGCTTGCTGCGTCCGCTCGACAACATCCGCTTCGCCCGACAGCTGTTCGGCTGCTAGCCGGATCGATGCTCAGCGATTGGACGCTGTAGCAGTCATGGCAACAGGTCGTAGCGGGTCAGGGGTGTAGCTAGGCGCGCAACAGCGATTCGAAACGGATCAGATCACGGCGCCGAACAGCGATCCGATGCCCATCGTTATCCCCATGGCCAGGGCGCCGCCGATCAACACGCGGACGACCGCGCGCAGCACCGGGGCGCGCCCCAGCCGCGCGCTCCACCTGCCGAGTACACCGAGGGCGACCAACGCCGCGGCCAGCGTGACCGCGATGCGTACGGTGTTCGGGGCCAGCGCGATGGCGGCCAGCGGCAGACCTGCGCCGACGGCAAACGACAGCGCCGAGACCAGCGCCGCCTGCACCGGTTTGGCCAGGGCCTGCGGATCGATGCCCAGCTCCTCGCGGGCGTGAACCGCCAGCAGATCGCCGTGGCGGGACAACTCATCGGCGACCTGTTCGGCCAACGGCCTACTGAGCCCCTTGGCCACGTAGATGCCGACCAGCTCGTTGTGCTCTGACGCGGGCGTCGTGCGCAGCTCGCGCTGCTCGACCTCCAGGTCGGCCCGCTCGACGTCGCGCTGCGAGCTGACCGAGACGTATTCGCCGGCGGCCATCGACAGCGCGCCGCCGACCAGGCCCGCCATGCCCGCCGTCAGCACGGTCGCGGGCGAGCCGTCGGCCGCGGCGACGCCGAGCACCAGGCTGGCAGTCGACACGATACCGTCGTTGGCGCCGAGCACCGCCGCCCGCAGCCAGCCGCCGACGTGCACGCGATGTCCCTCGCTGTGGCGCTTCACGCCCGCGAGTATGACTCGCCGAGCTGGCCAGAGATAGCCGACGCGGAAGACGAAGCCGGAGTGGCGATCGGGTTGCGGCGCGAAGCGAAATCGCTTGGATGTTGCGCATCTATCGCCTCTGGCGGTTGGCCGGACCGATTCGTGCTTAAATGAGCGGCGAAAGGAAACGCCCCATGAAAATCGACATCGGCATCAGTGAGGCCAACCGCAACGGGCTCGCCGGCGAGCTCTCCAAGCTCCTCTCGGACACCTACACGCTCTACCTGCAGACGCACAACTTCCACTGGAACGTCACCGGACCGATGTTCCAGACCCTACACCTCATGTTCGAGCAGCAGTACAACGAGATGTGGATGGCCGCCGATGTCATCGCCGAGCGCATCCGCTCGCTCGGCTTCCCGGCGCCGGGCACCTACAAGGCGTTCACCCAGCTGTCGTCGATCGAGGAGGTGGGCGGCGTGCCGGGCGCGAAAGAGATGATCCGCCGCCTGGTCGATGGTCACGAGACGGTGATCCGCACCGCCCGCAGCATCATCCCGGTGGCCAACGAGGCGGGCGACGAGTCAACCGCGGACCTGGCCACGCAAAGGCTGCAAGTCCACGAAAAGACGGCGTGGATGCTGCGCAGCCTGCTCGAGGAGTAGACACCGGCGCACGGCGCGTGCTGCTAATGTGCGCGCCGTGCCTTCCACCCCCGCCCACCCCCTGGGACGCCTCCTCCGCTACGCCCGCGGCCACCGCGGCGGGCTGTGGCTGGCGGTCTTCTACTCGATCCTGAACAAGCTCTTCGACCTGGCACCGCCGATCCTCATCGGTGCGGCGGTCGACATCGTCGTCTCGCGCCAGGACTCGATCATCGCCCGCTTCGGCTGGCCCGACCCCGAGAGCCAGCTGTGGGTGCTGGCCGGGCTGACACTGGTGATCTGGGTCCTGGAGTCGGTGTTCGAGTATGCCTACTCGCTGGCCTGGCGGCGCCTGGCCCAGCGCATCCAGCACGAGCTGCGAATCGACGCCTACGCCCACGTGCAGTCGCTCGAGATGGCCTATTTCGAGGACCGCAGCACCGGCGGCCTGATGGCGATCCTCAACGACGACATCAACCAGCTGGAGCGCTTCCTCGACGACGGCGCCAATCAGCTGATCCAGCTGGCGACCACCATCCTCGTCGTCGGCGCGGTCTTCTTCGTCGTCGTCCCCGGCGTGGCGTGGATGGCGATGGTGCCGATGCCGGCGATCATCTGGGGGTCGATCTGGTTCCAGCGCAAGCTGGAGCCGCGCTACCGCGAGGTACGCGAGCAGGTGTCGGCGCTCAGCGCCCAGCTGGCCAACAACCTGGGCGGCATCTCGACCATCAAGAGCTTCGTCACCGAGGAGCACGAGGTCGCCGAGGTCGAACACACCAGTCGCGACTACGAGCAGGCCAACCGCGAGGCGATCCGACTCAGCTCGGCGTTCGTGCCGCTCATCCGCATGGCCATCGTCGTCGGCTTCGCCGCCATCCTGGTCTATGGCGGGCGCATGGTGCTGCGCGGCCAGCTCAACGTCGGCGCCTACAGCGTGGTGGTGTTCATGACCCAGCGCCTCTTGTGGCCGCTGACCCGCCTGGGCAACATGCTCGACACCTACCGGCGGGCGATGGCGTCGACCACCCGGGTGCTGGATGTGCTCGACACCGAGCCGCAGATCACCAGCGGTGCCGTGGCGCTGCCGGTCGAGTCGGTGCGCGGCGAGCTGTCCCTGGAGCAGGTCGACTTCCACTACGCCCACGCCCGCCCGGGCAGCGGCGGCAACGGCGAGCCGGTCCCGGTCCTGCGCGACCTGTCGGTACAGGTTCCGGCCGGTTCGACCGTGGCGTTCGTCGGCGCCACCGGCGCGGGCAAGAGCACCGTTATCAAGCTACTCCTGCGCTTCTACGACGTGATCGGCGGGCGCATCACCCTGGACGGTCACGACCTGCGCGAGCTGGCGCTGCCGGATCTGCGCCGGGCCATCGGCCTGGTCAGCCAGGACGTGTTCCTGTTCCACGGCACCGTGCGCGACAACATCGCCTACGGCAGCTTCGACGCGTCGATGGACCAGATCGCCCGTGCCGCGCGCATCGCCGAGGCCCACGACTTCATCACGCGGTTGGCCGACGGCTACGACACCATCGTCGGCGAGCGCGGGCAGAAGCTGTCGGGCGGCCAGCGCCAGCGCATCTCCATCGCCCGCGCTGTGCTCGAGGACCCGCCGGTGCTGATCCTCGACGAGGCGACCTCGTCGGTGGACAACGAGACCGAGGCGGCCATCCAGCGGTCGCTCGAGCGTATCGCGGTCGGGCGCACCACCATCGTCATCGCCCACCGCCTGTCCACGGTGCGCAACGCCGACCGGACCTTCGTGCTCGAGCGCGGACGCCTGGTCGAGAACGGCACCCACGACCAGCTCCTGGCCGGCGATGGCATCTATGCTGCGCTGTGGCGGGTGCAGACCGGCGAGCGCGCCCCGGCCGCCTGATCGCCTCCTGCTCTGGCTCAGCGGACCAGGCGCACCTGCGCACCGCTCTCGAGCTCATCGCCCGAGTGAATCACAGGTCGAAGGTGGCCACCACGGGCGCGTGATAACTGTCGAGATCGTTGCGCCCGGCGTAGTAGGTGAACAGCTCGTCGCTGAGCAGCTCGTTGTGCACCGCCGCCTCGCGGAAGCGGGCCAGCATGCCGCGCGAGACCATGACGTGGTCGAGCATCAGCTTGGCCCCGGCGTGGACCACCGTGTAGCGGCGCTCGAGCGGCAGGCTCCGCTCGATCGGCACCAGCGTGCGCAGCGCCAGTGCCGGGTTGCCGGTCTCCTCCGCCGCGCCGCGCAGGATCACCAGCGCCGCCTCGCGACCGTCGGCGTTGAAGTCGCCGCACACCACGATCAGCGCGCCCGGGTCGGCGTCGAACAGCTCCTCGATGGCGCAGCGGGCCTCGAACGCCTGGCCCGCGCGTTTGACCGCCGACAGATAGGCGCCCTCGGCCCAGCCGCAGATGGTTCGCCAGACCAGCGGTGACTCTTTCTGTCCTGGAATCGCGCTGGCCAGCGGCGCCCGCAGATGCAGGTTGATCACCTCCAGCCGGCGCCCTGCCCGTGGCTCGACGGTCGCGTGCAGCACCGGGCGGTCCCATCGGACGCAGACCGGCTCCTCCTCCGGCGGCTCGGCAGTGACCCGGCGCACCGCCGGCGCGGGCACGTAGGTGTGGAGCAGCTGCCTGCTGGCCCGCACCGGGTAGCGCGACAGGATCACCAGGTTGTGCACGTCGCGCGGCTTGGTGCCGGCGTCGTTGGTGGTGGCGACGCGGGCGTAGCGGGCGTAGCGCGTGCCCTGGACCAGCTGCTCGAGGGCGAGGAAGTCACGGGTCTTGCCCACCCGCTCGGCGCCGATCTCCTGCAAGCACAGGACGTCGGCGTCGAGCCGCTCTAGCTTGGGGCGGAGCGCCGCAATGCGCGCGCTCAACGCCTCCTCGCGGCGCCGACCGCCAAAGCTCTCTAGGTTGAAGGTGGCGATCCGCATCGGTCGCGGCCTACGGCGTTGGTTGCTTGGGCGCTCCGGTCGGAACCGCCTGGTGGCAGCTCGCGCAGGTCTGCAGCAAGCGCCCGTACAGCGCCCCGCGCGCGACCGAATCGGTCTCGCTCACGGCCTCGTTGCCGATCTCGCGCACGCGCGCCTCGAGCTGGACCAGCTCGGGCGCACCTGCCCCGATGTCGCTCAGCTCGGCGGGGAACAGGCCCGGCTGGGCGAGCAGTGACGCCCCCGCCTGCCAGGACTTCTCCGACGGGCCGAACAGCCCTTCCCACATCCGCTCGGCGGCCCAGGCGTGCCGGCGCATCACCTCGTCGGGACGATCGCCGTACAGCGGCGCCGGCGGGATCGCCAGCTGCGGCACCGCTTTCAGATCCTCGTGACAGTTGGCGCACGACCGGCCCAGCGCCCCCACCGCATCGGCCACCCCGGCCAGATCGCTGGCGTCGCGCGCGCCGGCCGCGACCACCTTGAGGTCGGTCACGTGCTCGATCCAGCTGTCGGGGAAGTCCGACGGCGCGCCGTGCTCGGCCAGCCAGGTCGAGGGAGCTCGCGTTGCCGCGTAGTCCCCCGCGATCACCGCGTCCTTGAGCGCGCGGACCTGGAGAAAATGCGCCTTCATGTGCTCGGCGACCTCGGCAAGCGGTGGCCCGGCCGCGGGCTCGGCCGGCGATGCCCGCGGCGCCGTCGTCGTCACCGGCTCTCCGGCCGGCTCGTGGGTGGGCTTGCCGCAAGCCGCCGACGCGGCCGCGAGCCCAGCTGCCAGCGAAATCATGCGCGCGTAGATCATGGCCAGCTCCGTTGCTCTTACGAAGCTGCAAAACCGGCGCCACGCCCGGGGCGGCGCACCGGTGGCCATCCGCGCAAACCCTGCGTCAGGGCGCAACAACCGGCGCGCCTGCTGCGCGCCTCCAGGCCTGGAGCCTGCGGCCGCGTGCGCTTAGGATAGCTGCGTCATGATCGACGTGCACGACGCAGACTGGTGGACCCTCGATGCCAACGAGGCGGTCGCCTCCGTGGCGCATCGCCTCAGCGAGGTGGTCGCCATTTATCCGATCACTCCCGCATCGCCCATGGGCGAGCACGCCGACGAATGGTCGGCGGCCGGACGCGTGAACATCTGGGGCACGGTGCCGCGCATCGTCGAGATGCAGTCCGAAGGCGGTGCCGCCGGCGCCGTGCACGGCGCGCTGCAGGGCGGCGCGATGACGACCACGTTCACCGCGTCGCAGGGGCTGCTGCTGATGCTGCCCAACCTGTACAAGATCGCCGGCGAGTTGACGGCGTTCTGTATGCACGTGGCCACGCGTTCGCTGGCCACCCACGCGCTGTCGATCTTCTGCGATCACGGCGACGTTATGGCGACGCGCGGCACCGGCTTCGCGCTGCTGGCGTCGTCGTCGGTGCAGGAGGCGCAGGACATGGCCGCCATCGCACAGGCCGCCACACTGCGCGCGCGGGTGCCGTTACTCCACTTCTTCGACGGCTTCCGCACCTCGCACGAGGTGGCCAAGATCCGCCGGCTGCCGGACGAGGCGCTGCGCGCGCTCATCGACGACGACGCCGTCGCCGCCCACCGCGGGCGCGGGCTCGATCCGGAGCACCCGGTGCTGCGCGGGACCGCACAAAACCCGGACGTCTTCTTTCAGGCGCGCGAGGCCGTCAACGGCTACTACGACGCCTGCCCCGGCATCGTCCAGGAGACGATGGATCGGTTCGCTGCCCTGACCGGGCGGCAGTACCGGTTGTTCGAGTACTACGGCGCGCCCGACGCCGAGCGTGTGCTCGTGGTCATGGGCTCGGCGGCCGACACCGCCCGCGAGACCGTTGCCTGGATGGCCGCGCGCGGCGAAAAGGTCGGCGTGGTCGCGGTCAAGCTGTTCCGGCCGCTCGACACCCGCGCGCTGGTCGCCGCCCTGCCCCCCACCACCCGTGCCATCGGCGTGCTCGATCGGACCAAGGAGCCGGGCAGCCTGGGCGAGCCGCTCTACCTCGACGTGGTCGCGGCGCTGGCCGAGGCACGGGCCGCCGGTGAATCGCCGCTGTCCGCCGAGCCGCGCATCGTCGGTGGCCGCTACGGGCTGGGCTCCAAGGAGCTCACACCTGGCATGCTCGCCGGCGTCTTCTCCGAGCTGACGGCCGAACGGCCGCAGAATCGCTTCACCGTCGGCATCGTCGACGATGTCAGCGGATCCTCACTGCCGTTCGACGACGCCCTCGACATCGAGCCGGAGGACGTGGTCCGCGCGGTCTTCTTCGGCCTCGGCTCCGACGGCACCGTCGGCAGCAACAAGCAGACCATCAAGATCATCGGCGACGCCACCGAGCACCACGCGCAGGGCTACTTCGTCTACGACTCCAAGAAGGCCGGCGCGACCACGGTATCGCACCTGCGCTTCGGCCCGCGGCCGATCCGCTCGGCCTACCTGATTGGCCGCGCCAGCTACGTCGCGTGCCACGCGCCGCACCTGCTCGAATCGGTGGACGTGCTCGAGAAGGCGGCGCCGGGCGCGACCTTCCTCATCAATACCCCGCACCCGCCCGACCAGCTGTGGGACACCCTGCCGCGCGAGGTGCAGGAGCGGATCCTCGAGCTCGGCCTGCACGTCTGGTGCATCGACGCCGGCCGCGTCGCCGCCGACGTCGGCCTCGGCCGGCGCATCAGCGCCATCATGCAGACCTGCTTCTTTGCCCTGTCCGGTGTGCTTCCCCGCGACGAGGCGCTGGCGCGCGTGCGCGAGTCGGTGGAGAAGGCGTACGGCAAGCGCGGCCCCGAGGTGGTGCGGCGCAACTGGGCCGCCATCGACGCCACCCTGGAGCATCTGCACGCCGTCACCCTGCCCGGCGAGGTCACCGCCACCCACGGGCGCCCGCCGCGGGTACCCGCCGACGCCCCCGACTTCGTCCAGCGCGTCACCGCGGTGATGCTACAGGGCAAGGGCGACCTCCTGCCGGTCAGCGCCTTCCCGGTCGACGGCACCTGGCCGGTCGGCACCTCGCGCTTCGAGAAACGGCACATCGCGGTCGAAATTCCCAGCTGGGATCCGCGCATCTGTATCCAGTGCAACAAGTGCGCTGAGATCTGCCCGCACGCGGTGATCCGGCCCAAGCTGATCGACGCGGGGGCGCTCGGCGGCGCGCCCGAGGGCTTCGTCACCACCCGGTTCCGCGGCAAGGATGGCGGCGCGGCGCCGTCGGCGCAGCCGTGGCAGTACGCCCTGGCGGTCGCCCCCGACGACTGCACCGGCTGCGGCCTGTGCGTCGCTTTCTGCCCGGCCAAGGACAAGACCAATCCACGGCACAAGGCGATCGACATGGTGCCGGTCGCGCCGATCCGCGACAACGCGCGCGCGGCCTGGAACTACTTCGAAGCCCAGCCGACCGTCAACCGCCGCCGAGTGCGACTGGACGTCAAAGGCGTGCAGCTGTTCGAGCCACTGTTCGAATTCTCGGGCGCATGCGCCGGCTGCGGCGAGACGCCGTACATCAAGCTGCTGACCCAGCTGTTCGGCGACCGCGCGGTGGTCGCCAACGCCACCGGTTGTTCGTCGATCTACGGCGGCAACCTGCCGACGACACCCTGGCGCACCGACGGCGACGGGCGCGGACCGGCCTGGTCGAACTCCCTGTTCGAGGACAACGCCGAGTTCGGCCTGGGCTTGCGTCTGGGCATCGACGCCCGCGCCGGCCTCGCCCGCCACCTGCTGGAACAGCTGGCGCCGCAGCTCGGCGACACCCTGGCGGGCGAGCTGCTCGCCGATGGCGGCGGCGGCGAAGAGGCGATCGCCGCCCAGCGCCAGCGGGTCGTTGCCCTGCGCCAGGCACTGGCCGGCATCGACGACCCGGGCGCCCGCCATCTTTCGCAGCTGGCCGACGCGCTGGTGCCACGGTCACTGTGGATCGTCGGCGGCGACGGCTGGGCCTATGACATCGGCTTCGGCGGTCTCGACCACGTGCTGGCCACCGGCGCCAACGTCAACGTCCTGGTGGTCGACACCGAGGTCTACTCCAACACCGGCGGGCAGCAGTCCAAGGCGACGCCGATCGGCGCGGCCGCCAAGTTCGCCGCCGCGGGCAAGAGCGTGGCGAAGAAGGACCTGGGGC
>Ga0114931_10004653_pt1 | contig 17104 bp, 18 predicted proteins | sample 2SBtaG_FD_89579 | JGI IMG/M metagenome (GOLD analysis project Ga0114931, IMG submission 89579) | Deep subsurface microbial communities from Kolumbo volcano to uncover new lineages of life (NeLLi) - 2SBTROV14_V59a metaG | ecosystem: Environmental > Aquatic > Marine > Volcanic | place: Kolumbo...
CCCGCGGCCCCGAATACCTGCGACATGGCCATGCTGGACACCGTAAGCGATGCGAAGTTACTGGAAGCGTTACGCCAGATCGAACCTCAAATCGCGATGCTCGCCCTGACAGGAGCGCCTCCCCGTTTACTGAACCGCATCCTGGGTCAACTTCCGCGCCGGCAGGCAAAGCAATTTCGACGCCAATTGCACTCCCTGCAACCCACTCGAATCCGCGACCTGTTTGCCGCCCAGCAACAGTTCACGCAACTGGCAATGGGAAGCGCTCGTTGCGAGACGCGAGGCGCGAGTCGTGAAGCGTGAAGTGTGAAGAACGAGAAACAAGAAACGAGTTCCCAAATCGTCCCCTAACATACTGCCACAAACAACACGCGCCTCGCAACCAGCAACTACAAACCATGGCCACGATCATCAAACACCAACATCAGGCTCAACCTTCGGGCACCTTGTTGCGCACGACTGCTTACAACCTGACGGACATGGCAGGTCAGGCCCAAGATTATTTGACCACGGTCCGGCAGGAAGCGAGCCTCATTGTCCAGCAAGCAAGGCAAGAAGCGGAAGCAATTCGCCAGCAGGCGGAACAGGCGGGTCGGCAAGCAGCTCAGGATGCGATCGAAGAAATTCTGGACGAAAAAGTTGGCCAACAAATGCAATCACTCTTACCCGCGCTCGAAACGGCTGTATCCCAAATAGAAGATTCTAAACAACAGTGGCTCCAATACTGGGAAACCTCAATCCTCCAATTATCCACCTCCATTGCGGCCCATGTGATCCGGCGCGAGTTGAAAACGGAGCCGGAATTGTCGTTGGAATGGATTCGCGAAGCACTCCAACTGGCCGCTGGGTCAGCCGAAGTCTCCGTGCATCTTCATCCGCACGACTTGAATACACTTCGCGGTGAGGTCGATCGGCTGGCTGCCATTTTCTGCCCTCTGGCAAAGGGACATATCATGGCCGACCCATCCATCACAGCAGGTGGCTGCCGAGTGGAAACCCAGTTTGGAACAATCGACGTCCAATTGGAAGCACAACTTGCCCGGGTCGAACAAGAATTGGCCTGACCGGGCCATCCCACGAAGCAACCGAAAGCACCAACGAATCCATGGATACACAACAAATTCCCAGCACCGCGCCTCTAGAGGGCGCCATGCTCACCGGCTTGACCGGAAGTATCGTGCAAACCATCGGCCTCACGGCTGCCGTAGCCGATTTCCCCGCACCGGTTGGCGCCCTGGTAACCATCTCCCGTCCTTCGGGACCTTCGGTGGACGCAGAAGTCGTCGGCTTCCGCGATAAGACTACCTTGATCATGCCCCTGGGCAATCTGGAAGGTGTGCGACGAGGCAGCGCGGTGCGGCTAACACGTACTTCGCGGACCTTACGGGTCGGTGATGGTTTGCTCGGTCGCGTGGTCGACGCGCGCGGTCGCGCGATCGATGGACGGCCGCAACCCATGCTACGCAGTCGATTGCCACTGGAAGGCAAATCGATCAATCCCACCCGGCGCCCACGAATCGAATCACCGCTGGGTACCGGCGTGAAAGCAATCGACGGGCTGATCACCTGCGGCCAAGGGCAACGGCTCGGAATTTTTGCCGGATCGGGAGTCGGTAAAAGTGTCTTATTGGGCATGATGGCCCGTTATACGGACGCCGACATCACCATCATCGGTTTGATCGGGGAACGGGGCCGGGAGGTCAATGAATTTGTCCAACGAGAATTGGCCGCGGAAGGACTCGCCAAGAGCGTCGTGGTCGCGGCCACCAGTAACGAGCCGGCTTTAATGCGGGTGCAGGCAGCCCACACGGCGACCACCATTGCTGAGTATTTCAGGGACCAGGGCAAGAACGTCTTGCTGATTATGGATTCGGTTACCCGTTATGCGCTCGCCCAGCGTGAGATCGGACTGGCCGCTGGCGAACCACCCACCACCCGCGGCTATCCTCCTTCGGTCTTTGCCATGCTGCCCAAGCTGGTGGAACGCGCCGGCCGTACCGAACAGGGAAGCATCACGGCCTTCTACTCGGTGCTAGTGGAAGGAGACGACGAAAACGAACCCGTGGCCGACACGATGCGAGGATTGTTGGACGGTCATGTCTGGCTTGCCCGCCGGCTGGCCGAACGGGGCCATTTCCCGGCAGTCGACATACTAAGCAGTATCAGTCGATTAATGACAGAAGTCACTTCGGCACAACAGCAACAGGCCGCTCAAGTGATACGACAACTGCTCGCCATCCATGCGGAGCACGAAGATTTGCTATCGATCGGCGCTTATCGCCAGGGCAACAACCAGACCCTGGACATCGCCGTCAAGATGCGCGGAGCGATCGATCAGTTCTTGCAGCAACAGACCAACGAACCATCCACCTTGAATGAAGTACACCAAGCGCTCACCGCACTATCCGGACAATGCCAGCAGGGAGTAGAGAGTTGAGTGTTCCATGCCACTTATTTTGAGCCGTAGGCACTAGCCTTGGGTACCTTGGAGACAACGCAACCCTAAAAAAACCGAGGCTAGCGCCTACGGCTCAGTTGTTTGAATCGACAAAACAAGTGGCATGGAGTCCAGAGTTGAAAGCCCACTGCCCACTGCCCACGAAACCATGTCCAAATATCGTTTTCGACTGCAAACACTGTTACGACTCCGCGAAACACATCGCGATGAGAATCGCGGGCGATTGGCCGTGGCCTACCGGGCAGAGACCATTCTCAACGAACAGCAGCAGGAAGTACAGCGGGAACTCATCGGGCTTCAGCAGCTCCAGCGCGAGTCCACGACAACACCTCAAACCAACGTCAATCGGTTAATCGATGTCCAGCGGCACCAACTCGCTTTGCGCGCCCAACTGGAGGCAATGCAAAAGCAGGCGGAAGTCCTCACTGCCGAAATCGAACGACGTCGCCAGGCTTTGGTGGAATCGGACCAACAGGTTCGCGTGCTGGAAAAACTTCGGCAGCGTCAGCGTCAGAAGCACCTTTCCGAAATACTGCTCCGGGAGGTGAAAGATTATGACGATATCGGCCTGATGCCTCGCGACACCTTGAGCAGCCCAAAAAGATGGAATAGCCCGGACCGGCAGGCTAACGGGAAGGTGGAGACATGAACGCCATCATCCGAATTTTATTACCACTGGTTGGCTACCTCTGCGTTGCCACGGTCATCACAGCCTTGCTGGGCTATGGCTACTTGCGCAGCAATGGAAAACTGGATGATGAACAACTATTTCGCATCGTCGCTCTGCTCCACGGAATCGATCTGGAAAAATTTGCCCAACAGGACCAAACAAACCAGGACAACATTCCCCCCGAGGAAACCTCCTATGCCCAACGGCAAATGCAGCGGGACATCATGATGCGTCAATTCGAAGCCAAACAAGAAGATTTACGGCGCAACCTGGACGGTTTCAATTACCAATTGCGACAAGTCAATGACGCAACGATACGCTATGAGGCCGTACGGCAAGACGTAAAAAATTTCCTGCAAGAACAAAAAACGCGAATCTTGAAAGAAGGGCCCGCTAGTGTGCGTGCCCAGTTGGAAAAACTCGATCCTAAAAAGCAGGCCAAGCCGTTGATCCTTGACATGGTTGAAGAGGGCCGCATGGATGATGTCATCCTGCTTCTGGGCGGCATGAAGACTCGCAACCGCGAAGCAATCCTGAAAACATTTATTTCCGAGAAAGAATTGGACACCTTGCATGAAATCCAAAGCCGGATGATGTCGGGGGAACCCGCCAAACCAAAAATCGACGAAGCCATTGAGACGCTCAATCAGCTCAACGCACAAGTAAACAAGTAAATTCCCAGGATCACTCCCATGGCCCATGCGTCTATCGATTTATTTTTACAGAATACCGGACCACTTCGCGCGACCGCCGATCTTACCCGTCCTTCAACGGGCAATGCAAGACGGTTTGATGAACATTTCAGTCGCGCCGCTCAGAACACGGCGGCTCGTCTCCAATCGCCGCCTGAGCCCACGAGCCATCCTCAGGACGATGTGACTGCGCGGGACCAGCGTACCGAGAGCAGCCATTCATCGCACCCTGATGATTCCCACCAACATGAGGAAACAAATTCGGACTCCAAGACAAACCCCATCGATACCACGAAGCCGAACAAACCACCGGAAAAGGACCCGGAATCCACCGATGATGTGGTCGAGATTTCCAGCTCCGCGCAGACTCACGCTGCTACGGCCCAACCCATAGAAGCCGGACAGCCCCTAGCGACCGCCGCGCAAGCCACGAAAGAACGGTCCGCCGAAGAACTGGCGCCCACCGAAAACGACACCCATGCGGCAGCCGAAACCAATGGCGTCAAAAACAGTCGCGTCAAGAGGCAGGCAACCGATCCCACCGCCGGCCAGCGCGGCACGGCCGATGCGTTCCAGGCTGCCACCATTTCTTCCCGTGAAGAGTCCACGGGGAAAAAATCGTCCGAAAAAGACACCGCTCAACCGGCCACTGGAACGGACGCTGCCAGCAGCCAGGCAGCCAGTGCGACCAACACCTCCCCAGGCCTGCCCGCCATGGCCAGCGGGCCGCAAACGGGCACCCAAGACGCAGCCTTGGAGTTGGCGACCCAGGCAACCAAACCGCCCGGCCAGGCCGATTCGCAGACGGCGGCAGATCCAGCGACCGGAAACCGGCCCAGCTCCGGAAAAAGCGCCAGGCGGACAATGCATGGGGACGCGGCCGGCGCGGACCCAGGCATTCCCGACCAGCTGTCCGCCAAGGACCGCCAGGCCATCAGGAAAACCGGTCCATCCTCTGGCAAGGAAACGGCCGCCAATATGGCGATCCCCCTCCCAACCGATGGCATGCCGGCCCCGGAAGTAGCCGACCGGGCCCTTAACCGCATGGCTGCGGCGCATTCGATACAACCTGCCCGGCCAACGTCCGAGCAACCATCCGTGCCAGCTGTGGATCGCGCCCGGTTTGTTGGCCGCGTGAGTAGCGCCTTACGGCTTGCCCATCAGCGTGACGGTCATTTGAAGCTACAGCTCAGCCCACCAGAACTGGGATCGTTGCGGCTGGAAATTTCTGTAAAGCATGGCGTCTTGACTGCCACCATGGAAACCCACACGGCGGCGGCCCGTCATGTGCTGTTGGAAAATTTACCAGCCCTGCGAGAACGACTTGCCGGCCAGGATATCCGTATTGAACGGTTCGATGTTGATGTACGTCATGGGGGTGGAGAGCAATCTCAAAACCAAGCGGCGCAGCAACGTCCCGGGGACCAATCCCAGGGCAGACCGAGCGCCCCACGACGGCCAGCCGAGCCGCTGAGTCGGCCCACAGACAATGCGCGACCAATAGCTCCAGGCCCTTTCAGGCCGGCTCCGGACGGACTGGATGTCCTGATTTAAAACTACCAATCGAAAATCGCGTCCGACGATTACGCATTCCCTCATTCCGCAATCCGCATTCCACAATCCGCATTCCGCATTTCGTAGGTTCCAACGCATGATGCAATTGTCCAATATCAACGCCGGCTCAAATCTCACCGGCGCGGCGAGTCAACAATCCTCCGGCAGCCCCAATTCCATCAACGATTTAGACTTGGACGCTTTTCTCAAGCTGATGATTACCGAACTCCAAAATCAGGATCCACTCAATCCGTTGCAAAACGACCAGCTGATCTCACAAATCGGCCAGATCCGTTCCGTGGGGGCCACGGACAAGTTGACAACAACACTCGACGCGGTGCTCCTGGGCCAGAATCTATCCAGTGCGACCAGTTTGATTGGCGCTCACGTTACAGGCCTGTCAGACGAAAATCAGTCTGTGGATGGCCTGGTCGATCGAATTTCCGTAACGGACGGGCAACCCAAACTGCATTTGCAAATGGGCAGTACGGCCCGACCCAGCCCTGCCGAGGGCCAAATCGAGGCGGGCAACTATCAATACCGGGTCGTCTGGCTGAACCAGCAAGGGGATCTTCTGGGAGTCGATCCTTTGGCCAGTCAAGAGGGTTCCATCACGACTCGAGGGGAAGCGGGTACCGATCAGGCCATCCGCATAGGCAACCTGCCTATTACCGATGCCCAGAAAAAAATCTACCGCACCGACGGATCGGGCAGCGGTAAATTTCATCTGGTCGGCACGCTTGCCGACGGTACGACGCGCACTTTTCTCGATACGACCGCCAATGCCGACTTGAGTCAAACCGTACTCAGCCAGACGCCCCAGTTAGCTCAATCCGTCCAGAATGTGGAAATTAGCTTGAACAACCTTGGCGAAATTCGCCCCTAGGATTGTAAATAATGTTCCCCGGACACAGGACAATTGACAATTGAATAGTGCGTACCATACGGTTTTTTCGAAAGGGCTGATGTCGCCGCTACGCGGCTAGATATTTAGGGGAAACCAGTTCCGTGGGCTCACGCCCACGGCTAGATGATGCCGCCACTACGTGGCTATCACCACCTCCGACACCCAACTCCCAGCTCCCAACTCCCAACACTCAACACTCGACACCCAGCTCCCAACTCCCAACACTCAACACTCGACACCCAACTCCCGACTCCCAACACTCAACACTCAACACTCAACAACAGACACCCTGCTACTGGTGGGCGGACCACTGCCAGATGAGCATTTCACAGGAGAACAAAACATGGGACTTCAATCCGCACTCAACACGGCCCTGACGGGACTGAACGCCGCTGAAACGACGATCGACGTGACCGGCAACAACATTGCCAATGCCAACACGGTCGGCTTCAAGGAATCGACCGTCAATTTCGCAACCCAGTTCCTGAAAACCCAGAGCATCGGCTCGGCTCCCACCGCCACTCAAGGAGGCACCAATCCACGCCAAATCGGCCTGGGGGTAAAAGTTGCGGAGATTTCACCTGAGTTCACGCAAGGCACCATCGATATCAGTTCCAATCCGCTGGATATCGCGATCGAAGGAGACGGTTTTTTTATCACCCAGAGCCCCCAGGGAGAACAGCTCTACACGCGGAACGGCCAGTTTAAAACCAATTCGGAAAACGAAATCGTTACCATTACCGGCCAACGCGTGCTGGGCTACGGGGTCGACGACAATTTTGATATCCAACCAACCGGACTGACGGCCCTGAAAATTCCCCTGGGGGCGGCCGCGGTTGCCCAGGCAACCGAAAATGTCTTCATGGAAGGCGCGCTCAACCCTACCAGCACTCTGGCGGACACTCCGGGGATGATTCAATCGAGCATCCTCAGCAATGGAGCCAAGGAAGTCCCCCTGGATACCGTGACCACACAATCACTGGGGCAACCGGCCGTTGGGGCCACGGCGGCTCTGGGCGGAGCCGGTTCCGTGGCCGCGGGTACCTACAATTACAAGTTCACGTTTCTGGATGGCGATGGGAATGAAGGGCCTGCTTCCAATGCGACCAGCTCGCTCATCGTCCCGGCAGGTGGCCAGGCGGTCGATCTGAATAATATTCCTCAGCCAGCAGCCAGTAGTGAGTTCAATGACATACGAATTTATCGTTCCTCCACCGCCCAACCCGATTTTCAATTGGTGAACACAATTGCCGCGGGAAGCACCACCTACACCGATCCGGCGGCCGACGCGTCGCTCGGTGCGATCTTGGACAACACGGGCCTGGACAGTGGTAGCTACAGCTACTACGTCACCTTCTATAACTCCGCCAGCGGCGCCGAAGAGAGCCGGCCCACCGCCAAGTTCGGGCCCATCACCGCCGATGCCACAACCAGTCCCCGGATCCGTCTCGACAGCCTGCCGGTGCCCACCACGGCCGATTACGACGGCATTCGCATCTACCGCAATCTGGCCAACGACCAGAACGCATTCCACCGCGTTGGCGAAATCACCCCAACTCAAATTGCCGGGTTTGCCACCGATGTTTCTTTCATCGATCGCTCGCCTGATGCGTCCATCTCCGCGAACAGTCTCATCAACCTGGAAGGTCCCCAAATCGATTTTGGGACCCCGCTGGTCCAAGTTGTCTCCCGCAACGGCGCCAGCTATGAAAATCTGTTTCAGGAAGGCACACTCCAATTCACCGGGAAAAAAGGGGGCCGGGAACTGGCCCAGCGAGGACTGACGATTGACTCCGGAACCACCGTTGGGGAACTGTTGGGTTTTATGGATGATTCGATGGGGGTCCTCAAAACGGCTCCGGAAGCCACTTTTCCCACCCTCAGTTACGGTGGTACCATTGCCGACAGCCGTTTGCAGTTTACCTCCAACCTGGGTATCGAAAATGAACTCGGCATCGATCTGTCGGCCTTTCAGATGACCACCGCGGGCAATCCGGCCACCAGCGTCCCACTCGATTTCACCACCGCCCAGGAAGCCAATGGCGAGGGCGCATCGGCTGACTTCGAGGTCTTCGATAGCCTGGGCATCCCGATCAACGTACGGGTGACGACCGTGCTGGAAAAGGTTGACGGCAACACGTCCGTCTTCCGCTGGATTGCCGACTCGGCCGACAATCAGCCGACTGCCGGCTTTGGCACCAATGTTGGCACCGGATTGATCTCCTTCGATGGCAAGGGAAACGTCATCTCGACCACCAACAATTCCATCGCCATCGACCGCGAACAGATCCCTTCGTCCTCTCCACTGGAATTCAACCTGGACTTCAGCCAAATTTCCGGACTGAATAATGCTGACAACCAGCTCGACGCCAGCCGTCAGGATGGCTTTCCCGCCGGCACCCTCTCCAGCTTTATCGTCACCGAAAATGGGACGATCCAAGGTGTTTTCAGCAATGGGGCCTCACGCAATCTGGGCCAGATTCGCATGGCCCGGTTTGCAAACAACTCCGGTCTGGAGCAAAAAGGCAGCAATATGTTCTCCGCTAGTGTCAACTCAGGCCTGCCAATTCAGGCCAACCCCGGTTCGCAGGGAATCGGAGCGATCAAAGCCGGCGCGGTGGAACTCTCCAATACGGACATTGGCCAGAACCTGATCGGACTGATCACCGCATCCACCCAATACCGGGGTGGCGCCCGGGTAATCACCACCGTGCAGCAGTTACTCGATGAGCTGCTGGCGCTAAGACGCTAACGCTAGTTGAGAGGGTTCCAGGCCGGCTCTTTTTTTCCACCATCGCATGGCCCCTCCACTCGACTCGAAACGCCCCTTTCAAGGAGCCTCTGATGATCAAGTTGACCCACCTCGATGGTGAGCCGTTTATTCTCAATGCCGATCTGATCAAATATGTCGAGCAACGGCCAGACACGTTTATCACGTTGACTACGGGAGACCGCATCGTGGTGACCGAATCGCCCGATGATGTCCTGCGGCTCTGCATCGACTACCAGCGGAATAAAAAGTTGCTACCGGAAGGTTGCCAGCAGGGTTAGGCTCTGTCAATTGTACCGATTAAGCCGACCAATCGGTCCTCGCCTGGTCTTGGGCGTGCCCGGGAAAGCGTCAGAAACCGCGACTGGGGAAGATGCCAAGCTATGGTTGACAAGAACCATGGTTTCAGCCACGGCTCCCGGTGGTTTCAACCGCGGACAGCCCCCTGCAACCACGGTCGACATCTGGAGCGCGCGCTCCAACTCAACCCTCTGGCGTCTGCGGGTAAGACCTACCGATGGACATTGCAACTTTAATTGGCGTCGTGATGGCGACTGCCTTGATTCTGGTATCCATCGTCATTGGTGGCGGCAGTTTCGCGGCCTTTATCGATCCCCCTTCAATTATGGTCGTTGTGGGAGGGTCGATCGCCGCAACCATGATCTCCTTCCCCCTGAAAAATTTCCTGGGGATCTTTAAAATCATGACGAAAGGCCTGCTCTACAAACTCGATTCGATTCCCCTGTTGATCGAACAACTGGTCAGCCTGGCGGAAACCGCGCGCCGAGACGGCTTGCTGGCATTGGAAGGCCGCATCGAGGAAATTGAAAACCCTTTTATTGTGATGGGCATTCAGATGGCCGTGGATGGCACTCGCCCGGAAGTGATGGAAGACATACTCCGCACGGAGCTCGACGCAGTCGCCACCCGCCATCGGGACGGGAAATCGTTGCTTGATACGGTAGGCAGGTTCGCGCCGGCATTTGGCATGATTGGCACCCTGATGGGCCTGGTGATCATGCTGGGCGACATGAGTGATCCGTCGAAAATTGGTGCTGGCATGGCCGTGGCCCTGCTGACAACCCTCTACGGAGCGGTCGTCGCCAACGTATTTTTCCTGCCATTGGCAGAAAAGCTCGGTTTCACCAACAAACAAGAACTGCTGGCCATGGAAATTGTGCTGCGTGGCATCATGGCCATCCAATCGGGAGAAAATCCACGCGTGATTGAGCAAAAACTCAACACCTTCGTGCCGCCAAAACTAAGAACCGCTGAGAAACAGGCCGCCTAACCATGGCCATCGAAGAAGAACAAGAAATTGGAATCCCCGAGTGGGTAGTCACTTTCGGCGATATGATGTCGCTGTTACTGACGTTCTTCATCATGCTGGTCTCGATGAGCGAGATCAAGTCCGAGGAACGGTACCAGGCCATGGTGGAGTCGATGCATGAGCAGTTTGGCCACGACCGCTCACTCGCCTCACTGATTCCTGGCGACATCCGTCCCAGGAACTCGGCCCTGGAACATGTGGCATCCATGGGACGGGCCAAAAAGAAAAACACCGCCAACGGCGGCCAGAAGAAAAAGTCGGTCACCGGTGAGCATGAACGTGTACAAATTATTCGCCCCGGCGATGACTCTTCAAGCGGTGGCGTCATCTATTTTGACGAAGGGGCGACCGAACTGACCGAAAAGAACCGTCGCGATTTACAACAAATCATCAGCCAGATTGCCGGCAAACCACAAAAAATCGAGATCCGCGGGCATACTTCACGGCGACCCATCCAATCGGCAGCCGGCTTGGGAGATCATTGGGATTTGGCGTTCGCTCGGTGCCGAAGCACCATGAAGTTCCTGGTCGATCAAGGAATCGACCCGTCCCGGATTCGACTGAGCTCGGCGGCTGCGGGAGAACCACTTTACAGTGGTGTCGACTCCGATCGGCTGAAGCATAATTCTCGGGTGCAAATCCTGATGTGGGATGAGCGCGTCCAGGATTTGAAGGGGACCGACGATCCGCTGCCAAAGGCAGATGGCATTCCCTGATGAAAATACACCCTAACACGAGGAGGAGACCCAATGGCGGACAAACCAACAACCGACACTCCCCCAACTTCAGCCAGGAAGTCCGGTTGGATGGCCCTGATAAAAGGGGGCTCCATCCTAGCGGTCGTGGTGGTCGCGGCAACCGTCGCCGCGGCGACCCTGATCCCAAACGCGAAATAGACGGGCGACACAGGCGAGAAGATGGCACAAGCTGATGCCGACCAGACCGAATCTCAGGTCGATAGCAACACGTCGGCCAACACCACCGAAACCGATCCATCGGAGGACACTCTCGAGGTAAATCTGGGGTCGTACCATGTCCTGGTCTATGAGCCTGACAGCGGCTCCAGTCTGAATATCGATTTTGAGCTGTATGGCACGGTGCTAGCAGAGGAGGAATCGGAATTTTACCAACTTTTCGCTGTCAATCAGCACCGCATCGAAGAACAAGTGGTGATCACCATGCGGGGCACGGAACTAACCGACCTGACTGCGGCCGAGTTGGGGTTGATCAAACGCAAGATATTAGAGAAAACCAATCGCGCATTGGGAAAACCGCTCCTGCGGGAGGTCCTATTCCCCAAATTTTCGTTCACGGAACGTTAAATAAACTGCGCCGCACTACCGACCATCGCTAGGTGTCGGTGCCCGGCTTATGAAATATTGAGGCTTAAGCACGAAATACATGGAGCAAGGAATCTCATGGCGGAACATTCCGATCCGATCGGCCAGGATGAAATCGAGAACTTGTTGCGTCAAGCTCAAGACGCAGGGGGAACCAATTCCGCCGATGGTGGTGGGCCGAAAACCGCCCCGCCAGCCCAGGTGGACACCGCGGCCCTGGCCCAACATGAAATCGAGCAACTCATGGCCCAAGGCGATTCGGAATCGCCAACCCAAAAAAGCCATACCCGCCCGAAGCCGGGAAACCCTGCTCCCACGCACCAGTCCACTGAAACTTCACCTCCCACCGGCGGATCCGCCGTATCGCAGAATGATGTGGAATTGTTGCTCAATAAGGCGGAGCAAGCACTCGCTTCCATCAACGAACCACATTCCGAACTACCAGCAGGAATGCGCACCTTTCAGTTTGAAGATTTTTCAGGCACCTCCGCAAACAGCGAGTCGGCCACACTGGAATTGATGGGGGATGTTCAGCTCGATCTGACCATCGAACTGGGACGTACTCACATGCAATTAGAGGACATCCTCAAACTCCAGCAGGGTGCCGTGGTGCCACTCGACAAACTGGCTGGCGACCCGGCCGACATCTACGTCAACGGACGCCTGGTAGCTCGTGGCGAGGTGCTGGTACTCAACGACAATTTCTGTGTTCGCGTGGCCGAACTGATCGTCGGTGAAAGTGCCTGCGCGTAAAGCAATTGAGTCGCCTCCGGCAAAGCCAGCGATATTTTGCGCCGCACTTGGCCATTCGAATGGTTCGCGGTTCATAATCACCATGGAGCGTTGCTAGCACGACCCCAAGTGACAGTCCAATTTGGGCAACGAAAAAATAAAATTTGGGGTCTGTGAAGTGCGGAATGTGGGGTCAAAGCCTGTCGACACTCTCTTCTGGTGGCAAGTCGATCAAAACTGATCTGGCGATACATGGGGCCAGTTTCCTATAAGCCTCATTGCGCTGATGGCCGGTTGGCCAGTCAGCCCTCCTTTCGCCCTCGGCCCTCCCAGAGCCATGATATTGCCTACGATTCGCCAATGGCCGTTACCCGTGCCCTGCCATGAACGGCACAGCATCCTGGGCCTGCTCCTGGCGCTCACGATGGGGAGCCTGACCATGCCGGGGCCGCCCACGGCCCTGGGCCAATTGATCCCGGCGGCCGAGAACCGATTGCCAGGGCAGCCCTTGCCGCAAGCCGGCCTGCCGCAGACCGGCACGGCCGCGGATCGCGCGCGCCCCCTCGTCGCCTACCACCGTGACCAGCAAGAACCCGACATCGTGCAACCGGATGCCAGGCAACCAGCAACGGTGCCCCACCCGAGAGACCACCAGTCGGTCCGGCATCAAGGACCAAAACCGACCGATCACGCCCTGGTGCCTTCAGCCCCTAGCGAGTTCCCTGTCAAGATGCCTGAAAATTTTCTCACTAGCGCTACTCCAGCAAGAGCTGAGGCGACCGAGGCACAAGCCGCCCTGGCCCGGCACGATGCGGATCATGCCCGCCGCCTGCTCCCCACCGCTGGCAATTCCTCATACCCGCCTTCCGGGGCACAACGGTCGCAGCAAAACACTTCGGACAACCGGTCCACAGCGGGACGGCCCCATGCCTTCCCCTCGCTGGAAGTGCTACGCACAGCAGGAACCGGACTGGGCATCAGCTTGGGACTGTTGCTGCTCTGCGCCTGGTTGTTCCGCCGCAATGCACCGAGCTCCACAACTCCCTTGCCTAAAGAAGTGGTGAGCGTTCTGGGTCGCGTCCCATTGGCCGCCCGACACTTTGTACAATTGCTGCGGGTTGGCAACAAACTGGTGCTTGTTTCTGTAACAGCGGAAGGAACGGAGACCATTACCGAGGTAACCGACCCCGTGGAAGTCGATCGACTGCTAAGCCTTTGCATGCGCAACCATACCCAGAGCACGACCGCGGAATTCCAACAAGTGCTCAACCAATTGTCGCGTGAAGGAGCAAAGGGATTTCTGGACAAATAGGAGACAGTAGGCTCCGCGGAACCATGAAAGTTGCCCGACAACTACGAAACTGCACCTTCCTGGCGGCCCTATGGCTGACGCCCATGGTAGTCGCTGCGCAAACAACGACTTCCCCCGCCGCACTACTGCCCGCCGGTTTAGGCGGCCCTCAGCAGTGGACCAGTCCCGAAGGACTTAGCTCCACGATCCAGGTCATGCTGCTGCTGACAGTCATCAGCCTGGCCCCCGCGATTCTGCTGATGACCACCAGTTTTGTCCGCATCCTGGTCGTGCTGGGACTCTTGCGACAGGCACTGGGGACCCAACAACTCCCCCCTAGCCAGGTCATCACTTCGATCGCCCTGTTCATGACGGCCCTGCTGATGACTCCCATCTGGACGGACGTCTATCAGGACTCCATCAAGCCTTACACCAACAAACAAATCGGCCTGGAAGAAGCCTGGGACCGAGGCACCAAACCGGTGCGCCGGTTCATGGCAAACCAGATTCTCCGCACGGAGAACAACGACGATGTCTACCTGTTCCTGAAGTACCTGCCCGGCGAGTACGACCCAGAAACGGGCGAATTGCCCGACAACTATGCCTACTACGGGGCAAAAAAAGACGAACGACTTGTCCCGCTGCAAGCACTGCTGCCTGCGTTCATGCTCAGCGAACTTAAAACGGCCTTTTTAATTGGCTTTCAAATCTATCTGCCGTTCGTGATCCTCGACATTGTGGTCGCCAGTGTCACCATCTCCATGGGGATGCTGATGCTTCCACCCGTGCTCATCTCCCTGCCTTTCAAACTGCTGCTGTTCGTGCTGGTGGATGGTTGGCGGTTGGTGGTGGAAATGCTGATGCAAAGCTTTGCTGTACTCCAATGAGAAAAATGCACTCGTTACACAAAAGGCCGATGAAGCCGACCCGGCGGGCGTGCTGGCAGTTAAAAACGTCGGCTCCGGGCGGCTTGTCGCCCTGGGTCCTGGCGGGGCTGAGTGACAATCGGGAAGAACGGTAACATGGAACCACAACAGGCTGTCGATTTGGCCCGAGAAGCCCTGCTGACCGCTTCGCTCGTAGCCGCGCCGGTACTGCTGGCCGGCATGCTGGTCGGTCTCGGAGTAGGACTGATTCAGGCGCTTACGCAAATCCAGGAACAAACCGTGGCCTTTGTACCCAAACTGGTTGCCATGGTGCTGGCCCTGGGATTGTCGCTGCCCTGGCTCCTGTCGCGCTTGATCGAATATGCCCAGCATTTAATTACGAATATCCCCAGTAACCTCTGAGCCGTTGTCCTAGCCAATGTTTTCTCTGGAAACCCTGATTTTAAATCAGTTGGCGACGTTCACCCTGGTGCTTGCCCGGATCGGTGCGCTAATGATGACTGCGCCGATTTTCGGTTCGCGGGCTGCACCGATGCGGTTTCGTGCCTTACTCGCTGTGAGCATGACTTTGTTGGTCACTCCCCTTTTTACCACCCGTCCGCCGGCAGACATCACCCATCTGCTTATTTTCGCCCGCTACCTGATCAACGAAGCACTGGTCGGCCTGCTGCTAGGCCTGGGTATCATGATCCTGCTCAGTGGCATCCAACTGACCGGCCAGATCATCAGCCAAATGAGCGGCGCGGCATTGGCCAACGTGTTCGATCCAACCCTCAACAATACGGTGTCGGTCTATTCGCAGCTTCTCTACTTCCTGGCACTTGCCATGTTCGTGCTACTCAACGGACACCAGCTGCTGATGGAAGCGATGCTCGACACTTACACCTGGCTGCCGCCGGGACGAGCCCTGTTCGGACAGTCCTACGTCGCAGCGCTCGTGACCATCCTCTCGCAAAGTTTCTTACTGGGCGTTCGCGCGGCCGCTCCGGCAATGACTGCTTTGTTGCTGGCCACCCTACTGCTGGGTTTGATTGGCCGCACGTTGCCGCAGATCAACATCCTGGCAGTCGGCTTTGGCATCAACACGATGCTCACCCTGGGAATCTTATTGCTCTCCCTGGGATCGATTGCCTGGGCCTTTCCACAACAAACAACCATCGCCATTGAGTTGTTGCAGGATGCGGTGAAAGAGGCCGCGGAGTAGGCGCGCGTTGGGAAACCCTCCATCCTCAACCTTCAACTCTCAATTCTCAACTCTTTTACCCCATGGCTGAATCCAGCGGCGAAAAAACCCAGGACGCCACACCCCATCGGCGCCAACAGGCGCGCGAAAAGGGGCAGGTTGCCTACAGCCAGGACCTGGGATCCGCGGCCCTGTTGATCATCGGCACCCTGCTGCTGATGTCCTGGGGAAAGAATATCGTCGACCTGTCCGGCCGCATCATGAAGTTCCAGTTGGAAAATGTCGGCTCTTTGAAGCTGGACCGCGATGCGATCGTGGCTGGCGCGGGCGGCCTGGTCGCGGCGCTCGGCCGCATGCTGTTGCCAATACTCGCCCTGCTCACCATTGGCTCCGTGATTGTCAACCTGTTTCAAGTCGGCTTCCTGTTCACCCCCCAAAGACTGATGCCCGACTTCAGTCGACTCAGCCCGGCTGCCGGGTTAAAACGTATCGTGTCGCTTTCCGGCGTCATGCGATTGGGCTTTGGTTTATTCAAGGTATTGATCGTCGCGGTGGTGGCCACGACAGTGATTGTCCTAAGGCACGATCAGGTGCTCTACGCCAGTGCGATGAGCATTCCGGAATTGGCCCGATTTGTTGCGGACATCTCCCTTTCAACGGCTCTTTGGGTTGGCGTAGCCCTGTTCCTGCTAGCCATCATGGACTACAGCTACCAGCATTGGAAGCATCAACAGGATTTACGCATGACCCATCAAGAGGTCCGCGAGGAAATGAAGGATCTGCAGGGCGATCCCCAGGTCATCGCCAGACGGCGGTCGGTCCAACGACAAATGGCCTTGAACCGGATTGGCGACAGCGTCCCCCAGGCCGACGTGGTGGTCACCAATCCAACCGAACTGGCGCTCGCTATTCAGTACGACCCCCAGGAAATGGCCGCTCCGGTGGTCATCGCCAAAGGAGCCGGAATGGTCGCCCAGCGGATACGCCGCCTGGCACTGGAAAACAACATCCCGGTGGTTGAACGCAAACCGCTGGCCCGGCAGCTCTACAAAGAGGTCGAAATGGGCCAACCGATCCCGGACAACAGCTATGCCGCGGTGGCGGAGGTGCTAGCCTATGTCTACCAGCTCAAGGGAAAGAAAATCCCCAATCTTCCGGGCGCGGCGGCTTAGGCGAGCGGCAAATGAGAATTTACCACACATGAAAATTTGTCAATAGTTATTTGTCATTCGTCAGTGGTCATTTTGCCGTTGGAGAAAGGAAAGCTGCTGACAAATGACTATTGACAAA
>Ga0114931_10004654_pt1 | contig 17098 bp, 9 predicted proteins | sample 2SBtaG_FD_89579 | JGI IMG/M metagenome (GOLD analysis project Ga0114931, IMG submission 89579) | Deep subsurface microbial communities from Kolumbo volcano to uncover new lineages of life (NeLLi) - 2SBTROV14_V59a metaG | ecosystem: Environmental > Aquatic > Marine > Volcanic | place: Kolumbo...
ACACCTTTGAATTCTATGCCGAAAGCTTTGGCGCCATGCCCGCAAGAGAGCTCGTTTTAATGGCAGCCAAGATTATAGGCGAGAAGGCAGACGAGTTTGGAAAATGGGTTGAGAAGCTGTAAATTTACAAACACATAAATAAAGACAAAATACATAAAAACATGACCAAAGAGGTTCTGGGTCAAATCAACACACAAAAGAATATTTTTGGCAATTTTACAAATCTTTACAGTGTCGAAAAAACACTAAGGTTTAGACTGATTCCACAAGGAAAGACTAAAGAGTGGATAGAAAAAAAAGGGTTGATAGAAGAAGATGAAAATAGGGCAAAAGAATACCAACAAGTCAAAAAGATTATTGATGAATACCACAAGAAGTTCATTGAAAACGCATTAAGCTCAGTTAAATTGAAGAACCTAAACAAGTTTGCTGATTTGTATTTCAAATCGCAAAAGAGCAATTCAGACAAAAAAAGCTTAGAGAAACTACAGGAAAACCTAAGAAACCAAATACATGAAGCGTTCAAGAAAAATGAGAAATGGGGCACCTTATTTTCAGAAAAACTTATCAAAAAGGAACTGCCTAAGTTCACAGACAATGAAAGTGAAAAGAGACTGGTCAAGAATTTTGATAAATTTACAACTTATTTTGGCGGGTTTCATAAAAACAGAGAAAACTTATATACAAACAAAGAAAAGGCGACTGCTATTGCATACAGGATTATTCACGAGAACTTACCGAAATTCCTAGACAATATTGTAATATATGAAAAGATAAAAAAGAGCAACCTAAATAGGAGCGCTGTCGAAAAAGAACTCGCGTTGGTTCTAAAAGGTGAAAAACTTGAAAATATTTTTTCTTTGAATTATTTTAATAGAGTATTGAGCCAAAAAGGAATCGATTTTTATAATGAGATTTTAGGGGGTGTTGCTAGAGAAGAGGGTAAGAAAATAAAATGAATAAACGAATATGTAAATACAGAATACAACCAAAAACAGAGCAACAAAAATGATAGAATCCCCAAGCTAAAACAACTCTACAAGCAGATTTTGAGTGACAGGGAAACTTCTTCCTTCGTTTTGGACAAGTTTGAAGATGACAATGAATTACTTGAAATTATTGAGAAATTTTACAAGGGATTTCTTAACTACAAATTGGACGGTAAAACACAAAGCATTTTTGTGAGGTTTAAGGACCTATTTGAGGACGCAAAAATTGCTGAGACTTCCAAAATCTACTTAAAAAATGATTCACTCACAGACCTCTCAAAAAGACTCTTTGGGGACTGGTCAATAATCAAAAGTGCACTAAGTGAGTGGTATGACAAACATAAACTTGAAGGTAAGAAAAAAATCACGAAAAAAGACGTTAACAATAAAGAGAAGTGGCTAAAAGGCAACTACTTTTCAATTCAAATCATAGAGCAAGCATTAGAGGAGTACGAGAGTGATGCAGTAAATAGGGAGGACGATGTGGGGTTGCTTAAGTATTTTTCATCGTTTAAGACTAAAAATGATGATGAAAAAAACATAGTCCAGAAGATAGAAAACAGATATTCTGACATCAAAGACCTGCTAAACACCAAGTATCCCAAGGATAAAAACTTAGCTTTAGAAAAAGACGAGGTGGCAAAGATAAAATCATTTTTGGATACTCTTCTTGAGTTCTTTCACTTTGTAAAACCACTTAACCTCAAGGAAGATGCCGCCATAGAAAAAGACGAAGGGTTCTACGGAACATACCATCCCCTTTTCAAACAGATGAGTGAATTAATTCCATTATATAATAAAGTGAGAAACTATCTCACAAGAAAGCCTTACAGCACAGAGAAAATAAAATTGAATTTTGAGAATTCAACGCTTTTAGCCGGGTGGGATTTGAATAAAGAGACGGACAACACAGCAGTATTGTTACGCAAGAACAATCTTTACTACCTGGCGATTATGGACAAGAATCACAACAAGATATTTAAGAGCATTCCTAAAACGAAACAAGATAAAAGTGTATATGAAAAGATGGTCTACAAATTGCTGCCAGGACCAAACAAAATGTTACCCAAGGTCTTTTTATCAAAAAAGGGAATACAAGAATTCAAACCGAGCGAGGAGCTTCTCGAAAAATACAAGAAAGGAACGCACAAAAAAGGAGATAATTTCAACCTAAGTGATTGTCATAGACTTATTAATTTTTTCAAGACTTCCATCGCCAAACATGCGGATTGGAGACGCTTTGGTTTTAAGTTTTCCGATACTTCGTCCTATGAAGATTTGAGTGAATTTTACCGTGAAGTTGCAAATCAGGGCTACAAAATTACATTTCAAGATGTTCCGGCAAGTCATATATATCAATTAGTGGACGAAGGCAAACTCTACTTATTTCAGATTTACAACAAGGACTTTTCACCAAAAAGCAAGGGTAGGCCAAATCTGCACACCTTGTACTGGAAAATGCTATTTGACCCTAAAAACCTTAAAGATGTTATATACAAACTCAACGGACAAGCCGAAGTATTTTATAGAAAAGCTTCCTTGAATCCAAAAAATGTTACAGTTCACAAAGCAAATAAGCCAATAGAAAATAAAAATCCAAAAAACGAAAAGAAGCAGAGTGTATTTGAATATGACATCATCAAAGACAAGAGATTCACAGTGGACAAATTTCAGTTTCATGTGCCAATCACCTTGAATTTTAAGAGTGAAGGAAGGCAGAACTTGAATATTAAAGCACGAGAACTCATAAAGAAAAATTCAGGCATAAACGTAATAGGAATTGACCGCGGAGAAAGGCATTTACTGTACTTGACACTAATCGATTCAGAAGGAAAAATATTGTTACAGAAATCACTAAATGAAATTGTCAATTTTTATAAGGATAAAGACGGAAAAAAGCAAGAAAAACACACCGATTATCATTCTTTACTTAATAAAAAAGAAGCGATTCGGGACGAAGCCCGCAAAAATTGGGGCATCATCGAAAATATAAAAGAACTAAAAGCAGGATATTTATCACAAGTTGTTCACCAAATCACCACACTTATGTTAGAATACAATGCAGTGGTTGTGATGGAAGACCTGAACTTTGGTTTCAAGCGTGGGCGACAAAAAGTAGAAAAGCAAGTGTACCAAAAATTTGAGAAAGCCCTAATTGACAAGCTAAATTATTTAGTGTTCAAAGAAAAAAATGCTGAGGAAAAAGGAGGCATATTAAATGCTCTTCAGTTGACTAGTCAATTTAAAAGTTTCAAGAAATTAGGCAAGCAAAGTGGTTTCATATTCTATGTTCCAGCATATTACACCAGTAAGATTGACCCAATTACCGGATTTGTTGACCTGCTAAAACCTAGATATGAAAGTGTTGTCAAATCGCAATCATTTTTTGAAAAATTCAAAGCCATAACTTACAACCCAAAAAATAACTGGTTTGAGTTCAGCTTTGACTACAATGACTTTACAGACAAAGCTTCCGGAAAAACTAAATGGGTGGTTTGTACTACCAATCATGAACGTTATAGGTGGAACAAAACATTAAATGGCGGGAAAGGCGGACAAAAACTAGTTGATGTAACTTTTGAACTTAAAGAGCTGTTTGAAAAATTAGGTATCGAATATAAAGATGGAAAAGATTTAAAGGAAAAAATAAAATCCCAAAATTCTGCAGAATTCTTTAGAAAACTTATGTGGTTATTATCCGTAGTGCTCTCATTAAGGCATAATAACGGATTAAAAAAAGAAGAAGAAAAAGATTACATACTTTCTCCTGTAAAACCTTTCTTTAATTCACTAAAAGCAAATAAAAACCAACCAATGGATGCCGATGCAAATGGGGCATATAATATTGCCAAAAAGGGACTTTGGTTATTTAACCAAATTAGGAAAGCAGATGATTTATGGAAAGTAAAACTTGCGATGAGTAACAAAGAGTGGTTTGAGTTTGCTCAAAAAAACACAATATAACTTGTTGATGAATAAACAAAATGTAACAAAACCAATGGAAACTAACATCATAATCTCAAATATCAATGACTTTATTTTCTGTCCAAGGAGCATCTATTTTCACAATCTTTATGGAACTTTTGACGAGCACTTGTATCAAGGCCCGTCCCAAGTGCGCGGAAAGATTTCACACAAAGCTGTTGATGAAAATAAATATAGCACAAAAAAATCAGTGTTACAAGGAATTGATGTATATTCTGAAGAATTGGGAGTTATAGGTAAAATAGACATTTTTGACCGAGGAAAGGGTATATTGATTGAACGCAAGAACAAGATAACTACTCTTTATGAGGGGTATTTACTACAGGTTTATGCACAGTATTTTTGTCTTTTAGAAATGGGGTTTGTAGTTAAAGCAATTCAATTGTATTCTATTTCAGACAATAAAAAATATAACATTAAACTCCCAACGAAAAAGCAGAAAAAAAGATTGCTTGAAGTGTTGTCAGACATAAAAAAGTTTCGACTTGAAGATAAATCTTTTTTTCAAAATATAAATAAGTGTAGAAAGTGTATATACAACAAATTGTGTGATTATTATCAAGATGATGAGTAGACCCGACTTCATGGAAAAGCAAGTTTTATATATTGAAAGTTCTGAAGCAAAGCGATTGTCGTTTAAGAATTCAAATCTTGTGCTAACAGATGAGAGTGGAAAAATTACTTTGCAGCATTCGTGCCACAAAATTTTTGTGGTTTTCATAACGGGAAATTTTACAATAACCTCAGTCCTTTTGAAGAATGCAAAAAGATTCGGCTTTCCCTTAGTTTTTCTTGACTATTCATTAAGGCCTTATTTTACGTTTAATTCGGGAACTGAAGGAAATTTTCTATTAAGAAAATTGCAATACACTTGTAAGTTTAATTTAGAAATCGCAAAACACATAGTGACTAACAAAATTCAAAACCAATTACAATTGATGCAATCACTTAGATACAAAACAAAGAATGAAAAAGAGTGTATTTTAGCCATGCAGGAATCAATAAAGTCTGTTAAAGTTGTAAAGAATAGTCAAGAACTACTTGGAATTGAAGGCACGGCAGCTAAACTATTTTTCAGCACTTATTTCAAGAATATGAATTTTAAAGGACGAAAGCCACGGGTTAAATCAGACATATATAATGTTTTATTAGACATAGGATACACATATCTGTTTAATTTTATAGAAGCGAACCTAAATTTTTATGGTTTTGACATTTATTGTGGATTCTATCACAAATTCTTTTTTCAAAGAAAATCTTTAGTTTGTGATATAATGGAGCCATTTAGGTGTATAATTGAAAAGCGTTTGCGCAAAAGTTACAATTTAAAACAAATAAAAGAAGACGATTTTACTTGTATCCAAAACAGATTCGTGTTGAAAAGAAACTCTTCAAAAAAATACACAGAATTATTTTTGCGCGCAATTCTTAAGCACAAAGAAGATATTTTTTTGTATCTGCAATCATATTACCGGGCTTTCATAAAAAATAAAGATATAGAAAAATATCCTTCATGTTATATAGGTGAGTCTAAATGATGATTTTAGCATATGATATAAAAGACGATGCGTTAAGGACAAAATTCAACAAATTCACACAGTATGGACGTAGGTTGCAATTTTCAGTTTATGAAATACATAACAGCAAAAGAATACTCGAAATTATTAAGCTTGAAATAAAAGAAAAGTTTGAAAAAGAGTTTAAACAAAGCGATAGCGTTATTATTTTTCAGATAAAAGACTCTGCTAAAATATTGAGGTTTGGATACGCCAAAAACGAAGAAGACGACTTAGTGTTTGGTTAAAATGCAAACCTCAGTCTTAATTTAACCTTTAAATCGGTCTTTGAATTGGCATAAATTCAGGCTAGGGAGCGCTGAACACCCAAAAAACGCAAAAACTATTTAAATTTTCAGTTCCCTAAAACAATTAGCACCAGTGCAAAAAAATGTGTCTTGGAGTAATTTCCGAGCCGAAAACCGCCGTTTTTGTCAGTCTTATAGCCAAAGGTGATAATGCACAAAACTGACCTGTCTAGACGATTGTAAGAATTTCTACTATTGTAGATTTGGCTATCTCTTTGCTTATTGCTTTGTCTAGACGATTGTAAGAATTTCTACTATTGTAGATCACGAGCAAATATCTCCCTTATTTCTTTGTCTAGACGATTGTAAGAATTTCTACTATTGTAGATAGACCCTCTTTTCTAAGCTCATAAATGTCTAGACTATTGTAAGAATTTCTACTATTGTAGATAAAAGATGCGAAAGACGTTCTTTATAGTCTAGACGATTGTAAGAATTTCTACTATTGTAGATATAAAAGCTTAGCTAAAAGTCGTTTAGGTCTAGACGATTGTAAGAATTTCTACTATTGTAGATATGCCGATGTTAGCGTTCTACCGCTTGGTCTAGACGATTGTAAGAATTTCTACTATTGTAGATAGTATTATATGACTGACACACAAAAAGGTCTAGACGATTGTAAGAATTTCTACTATTGTAGATTTGAAACACACGGGATAAAGCCCGGATTTGTCTAGACGATTGTAAGAATTTCTACTATTGTAGATAATACGGTTCCAAGGGATAAAGTCATTGTCTAGACGATTGTAAGAATTTCTACTATTGTAGATTGATGTTACCATAATAGTCAGTCCTTCAGAAGTCTAGACGATTGTAAGAATTTCTACTATTGTAGATAAGTATTGCGCTTTCTTTCAATTTCATGTCTAGACGATTGTAAGAATTTCTACTATTGTAGATTTAATTTCATTTTTTTACCTTTTTAACGTCTAGACGATTGTAAGAATTTCTACTATTGTAGATTGAGGCGCAAGGAGTAACAGGCTTAAAGGTCTAGACGATTGTAAGAATTTCTACTATTGTAGATAGTGAAAGTGTGGCCACAAAACGACCCGTCTAGACGATTGTAAGAATTTCTACTATTGTAGATCAATCACTCTCTATCACAAAATCCTGTCTAGACGATTGTAAGAATTTCTACTATTGTAGATACTTTTCGGGCATGAGCATTAAAGCGTCTAGACGATTGTAAGAATTTCTACTATTGTAGATGCTTCGCGCCTTATTCAGATTTGGCAGGTCTAGACGATTGTAAGAATTTCTACTATTGTAGATTTCAATATGTATTTTTTATTCCAATTAGGTCTAGACGATTGTAAGAATTTCTACTATTGTAGATGACTGACACTACTCCAAGTTTTTATGGGTCTAGACGATTGTAAGAATTTCTACTATTGTAGATGAAATAAGTATCTCTAATGCTTGATTATGTCTAGACGATTGTAAGAATTTCTACTATTGTAGATTAACGTCCCATATACCCGCAAACTTCATGGTCTAGACGATTGTAAGAATTTCTACTATTGTAGATAAGAATATGCCGTTCCAGTTATCGGCATGTCTAGACGATTGTAAGAATTTCTACTATTGTAGATACTTCTCAATTATATGGTCATTCTCGGTCTAGACGATTGTAAGAATTTCTACTATTGTAGATATGGTGTTTCCTTTACTTATTGGGGGTCTAGACGATTGTAAGAATTTCTACTATTGTAGATTTGATATCAACAAGAGTGCGCCAAGTGTCTAGACGATTGTAAGAATTTCTACTATTGTAGATATGAAGATGTTAGTGTTCTACCGCTTGTCTAGACGATTGTAAGAATTTCTACTATTGTAGATTTGTGATTCCTTAAGTTGCTTCGTAAGTCTAGACGATTGTAAGAATTTCTACTATTGTAGATCGAGTATCCTTTTTTATGTCGAAAATGTCTAGACGATTGTAAGAATTTCTACTATTGTAGATATAATACAAGCTCTTCTTTATTTACTTCGTCTAGACGATTGTAAGAATTTCTACTATTGTAGATGCGGAATAAAGCCAGTTTTAGCGGGTCGGTCTAGACGATTGTAAGAATTTCTACTATTGTAGATTTGTCTAATGTCGCACCTAACAAAGTAGGTCTAGACGATTGTAAGAATTTCTACTATTGTAGATACATTATTTTCCACCTTTTCTATAATATGTCTAGACGATTGTAAGAATTTCTACTATTGTAGATAGTCGGGTGCCAGGAGTTGAACCCTTCAGTCTAGACGATTGTAAGAATTTCTACTATTGTAGATATTCTGGTAAGCACGACCCGAATCATGTCTAGACGATTGTAAGAATTTCTACTATTGTAGATAACACAACTTGGAAGGGAAAGTATAATCAGTCTAGACGATTGTAAGAATTTCTACTATTGTAGATAGGGTAAGGCATACGTTGCGGAGAAGTGTCTAGACGATTGTAAGAATTTCTACTATTGTAGATGTTTCTGATTCTTATTAAGCAAATTAGCGGTCTAGACGATTGTAAGAATTTCTACTATTGTAGATTTTATGATTTTTTCCATTCGGAAAATGGTCTAAACATTTGTATCCAAACGGCAAAAATTGGTTAAACACTAAATTTTTTTTTTCCTAAACACAAAAATTAAATTAGAATTGTGTGCTTTTGAAAAACATTATATAACTCCGCATGTAAAAAGAATCGTGCTTCCCGTAATTTTAGGGCTTATGCTACTATTGTCAGGGTCATGGGCAGCACCTTCAGGATTTATTGGCAGCACAAACTATATCCAAGGAGAAAATTTGGAATTCTCAGGCTCAATAAGTTCAACAAGTATAACGACCGTGAATGCAACAATAACCAATGCAACGGGTCTTGTAAAGTATGTTGAAGTAATATCAACTGGCGGCTCAAGTAATACTTTTTCGGGTTCAATGACCATAGACTTCGCCCCAGGGGACTATAATTTTGCAATGGATGATGGAATAGGTCAAACCACCATGAATTTCAGTGTAGTGTCAGACAGACTAAACTATTTGGCATCAACGGTTGAAATCTTAAGCAATGGTATTTTTGTTAATACTTCAAGCACTCGTTCATTAGATGACCTTGACAATTTTGCCAAGTCAATAGCTCATTACGGCAATGCATCAATAAACGGGACATTATACCACTTTGGTATCATCGATTCATACTCGGCAGGGAAATATGACGAAGTCTATGTGGATGATGACCCTGTATTTCAACTTTACAATAATAGTGAAGATGGTCCAACAAACCCAGCACTTGAGAGACAAATGAAGGAATGGGAGACTCTAAACGCTTACACTCTTATGGATGTGGCACCCAATGGAAAATATCTTATATTTGCAAAGCCATCAAAAAAACAGTTTTCACCAGGGGATACTCTAAAATTTCTTTTGGCAGTCAAGGGAAGCGATGGCCTACTTAAGAAAAACCAACCGCTTGGAGTCTCATTAGTATATTCAAATGGCACAGTGCTAAACAGTACGGTAACAACAACTACCCAAAATTATACGGCATCGGTCTTGTTTCCAGTAAGCACATCAGGAGATTATTTTCTTACCATAAACAACACCGTAGTTTCTTCAGTTTCAGTACAGTCTTTTAGACTTATACCCAAGGTTTCTGATGAATCGGGCACCCCCCAATTCACTTTTTCTAAAGACCCAATAGTAAGAGTTGGTGTGGCAGCAAAGACTGCATCAGGCAACGCACTCACACTAAGCAGTCTTAGTGCCACCATATACGGCCCAGATGGTTCAAAAACAGTAGTGAGTTCACTCACAGAAAATCCAAAAGGCAATTACTATTATGAAACAGACTTTTCAGGAAATCCCGTGGGTTCATATTCTGTTGAGTTTCAGGGTAAATATGGAGGGGAAACAAGGAAAGTCACGACAGGATTTGAAATAAAGTCAAGGGCAATGGAACTTATGGCAATAAACATAAAACTTATGGACTCCGTAGACCAAGAAGGTGCAACTCCAAATTTCTTTGCGCCTCAAAGCAATATCACCATGGCGGTATTCTTTTCAGACCTTGAGGGGGGTGGCATGGCAGGACCTCCGGAAAGCTGGTCTCTTGTACCCCTTGATAACACCACCACAGGAAAGAGGTGCAGTGACTTAGTAAAGATTGAGTCAGTCAAGAATACAAAGAGCAAAGGAATCAACGTAAATTACAGTGTTATGAATATATCGAGTATGGCTGCACTTGAAGGTGCAGTAGGACCTAATGGTCCTCCAACAAAACTTCTTGACCAGTGTGGTATAGTAATATGGGCAAATAATTCACTAAAAACGGATACATACGTTCTTAAAGCAAGCTTAACATATGGAGGACAAAAATACACGGCATCAGACACCTTCGGAGTTCAAGACTACTACGGTTTTGGTTATCCTTCTGATATTTCAGGCAATGAAAATTGGTTTATGTCCCCTAATTCAACAGGTTATATGCGGGTCTTAATAAAAGACTTGCAAAACGATACAGAAATCAATAAGGTGTTTGTAAACGATGTTACAATAACAGGCATGAGGCAAGTCTATCCTACAGAAAAAGATGTTTTCAATGCGAGTAAGATAAACGCAACATATGACTATCAAACAGGGGTAGTATCTTTTAACACCCCACTCTCAGAAGGTTTCTTTGAACTTGAATTTAGATTCTCAATAAATGATACCATAAGAGGCAAGGAAGAAGTTGGCATCGGCAAAGGCTTTCTTGACATCAAAAAGTATATCATCATGGCCGAACCAGTTAATAATCCAGTAGCATATGGGGAAAACGTAACTCTTACCGTAAAAGTTTATGACGTATCACAAGGAGCATATCTTGATTATAGAAGCGGAACCTGCACAGGTTGTTCAGGGCTCACAGTAAACATTACAAGGATATTCAGTCAAGACAGCTTCTCACCTCTTAACCCATCCAAATATACCGTACTCACGGGCACTATTTTAAATTCAACCAATCCCGAAACAAATGTCACTATCGCAGTAAATCCTTTAGACCTTCTAGAAACTGGGTCATATGGTGTGGATATACTATTAACAGACTCGTCTGGTGAAACCTATTTTGGATGGGGATGGTTTGAAGTCAGGAATTTCTATGTTGATGTCATGACAGGAACGGGAAATTCAACTACGGTAAATGTAGCTTTTAATCCTTCATATGGTAAAGGGGAGTCAATATATCTTGTACCAACAGCATGGGACCCTCAAACAAATATGCCCACTTCAATAACTTCAATGTCTGTAAAAAGGGTTCAAAAGATGGATAACATACCAACTCCTGTATCATTTACAAGCCAGGATCTCTTAAGGACCATCATAATGCCAGACGACTCTTTTACATCAGTACAAAATGTCCTAAAAATATCGGGTATGAATGAAGAAGGCAATTATGAGGCAATAGTTGAAGTACACACACCCCTTGGAGTAGATAAGGGTAGAGCACAGTTTCAGATAAGCTCATACTTTGTTGATTCAAAGTACAGGAACCCTGACGGATTTGGTCCACCACTTTATGATTCACAAGAGAATTTAACTATCCAATTCACAGCATATGAAGCGGATAGAATAACTTCACATAATTTTTCAATAAGTGATTGTGCGGTACCAAGATTCGCATATAAGAGGGGTACACGAGACGGCATAAAACTAAGTAATTTCCCAAGACAAGTAAGCCAAAGCAGTAATCAGTGCAATGTAAGTTTTAGTCTCATTTCGCTTAATGAAGGAGAGTTTTCAATAAACTTCCTGCTAAAAGATACTAATAATGCCACTCACGAAGAAGAAGTTTTCATAAAAGTAGGAGGGGCCACTTTTGAAGTTGCAAAGCAACACGAAATCTACCTTTGGAACACTCAAACTCCAAAAACAACTCTGTATCTTGAAAATGCATATGATATGTGTTCAAATGTGCTCGGTCTTCAAAATCAAGCTGGAACCAAAAATTATCAAGCTTTTTTAATATTTTCAGGAGGAATGTGGGGGGTGTCGGGTCCACAAGATTCACTAAACGTTACTTCAAACGGGACTGTGGTATCTATATATGAAGCAGGAACCCCGCAACTTATCAACGGCACCGTGGGAAGTACCTTTAAACTCTTTAATTCTACTTCATTCGTAAATTTCAGTATCGATGGTAATAAATTTTGGGAAATAACAGGGATTTCACTAAACCAAGTTAGCATAAGAGAAGCCAATGGTAGCATCTGCGGGTCTTTCATGAATGAAACAAGCATGGATATGAGTCCGCAGTATTATAGTTTTATTTCACCAAATGGTATAACAAAAGGATATCATGGTTACGTAAGTTTTACAGACCTTTGGAGCTGGTCTATCCCATCACCAAGATATGACTACGTATTCACTAATGGTACCCACGTCTGGGTTAATATTACAAACGACCTCAATCACACATCACCTGTGCCTTTGTATGGAACGATACAAGATGGGTATGGCGGGAAGTGGCAAGTCAAAGAAATAACGGATAAGCAGATTGTTTTTGAAGGTCTTAATGTGTTACCCAACGGAATGGAACTTAATTTATCATTATCTGGCAGCAAAGTAATAATAACGGGCCAACTACAAGAACAGTCCCTTGGTGGATTTGACCAAAGCCAAAATATGTTTACAGGAATAGACCTTAACGGCAATGGGAACACAACAGATACTCTAAAAATTGCCTTAATTGACAACGGCTCAACAAAATACAATACTTTAGCTTACTCAAATATTTCTTTTGGAAACCAAGGCGATTCATCACTAAACAACACCATTTACCTCAATGCAAAAAATCCATACGATAGACAGCTTGGGAATCAGTTTATAATGTCAAGTGTTGGACCAAAGAATAAAGTTGTAAGATTTTATGCACTTGATTCAGGAGACTGGTCATTCCTTGGCCAGTTCAGAAACCAAGATATCGTAAGAGTACCAGTATTATTGAAATACCCGAATGGAACAGGAATAAAAGATGCAAATGTTACTATAACTAAACTCTTAAAGGAATCCCCATCAGGAAGGTCACCCATAACTCTTTTAGGACCCTTGCCTAATGCAACGTCAGATGTCAATGGGCTTGTTGAAATAAATTTCAATCTGACAAAATATAGCATAGGTTCAGGTAGGTACTTTGTGGCACTTGATGCATCACTTCCCAATGGAAACACAATAAGCCTTGAAGAATGGAAGTGGCCAAATTTTGAAGTATCAAACTTCATTTATGACATATATCAAGGCAAGGCACTTTATGTTGGATCCCCACAAAATGCTACACTAAATAGGTACAGAAATGATGCAAGGCATCTCTTCAATGTAAATTCAACCAATTTGCTTATGTCTTATCCCAACACTAACGGCGTTTTAATGTGGCTTGACTCAAGCACCAGTGTAAATATGAGTTCTTGTCTAGGATACACAGAACCCACAACAGCGGGCTCAGGTGAAAATCACACCTACAATTTTGAGAAGGTATATGTATTTGAATCAATCGCAAACCAAAGTATGCTCTGGGTGAGCAACGGAGACTGCAATTTCTCAAACGGAATTCTTGTGGCAGAAGGAGACCAGACCAATTTTGACCTCGGTAGAAATTATACTTTACAAGTACTTAATGCCACCATGAACTTCACCGCCATAGGAGTTGATGTGTCTTCATTTATTCCTGTTTCAGTAAGTCCGTTTAGGGGAAGTATCTCAAAAGACTGGTATTTAAGCGCCTTAACAGGTTCATACAACATAAGCGGAACAGATTATATGGTACTATTTCCTGGTTCAAGCGAACAGTTCCCACTGTGCACGGCATGGAATGAAAATAGCTGTGCAAAGGAAGCAGTATTCTCAATAAATTCAAGTTTTGCAGGTCTCACAGCAGTTCGTGTCGGAGAAAACTTCACAAAAGACTTATATTTGTCATCAATTGGACCAAGTGTAAATGGAGAGATAGTAATTGCAAATTACAGCACTTCACAAATCAAGCCAGCCCTTGACACCTTTACAGCAGATAACAACAAAGTAGAAATATTCACTGCAAACGAAACTATTCTTGGACAAAATCTCGACGGTATGAATGGTGACAAAACCTACTATATAGTCTTGTCAGATTCAGATAAAAACAATAATAATGATTTCACAAACATTGTGGTTGACGATGACCTAAATATAACACAAAGCTGGTGGGAAGAAAATTCAGGAACAAAACTGGACTTTTATGGCAATGAGTCGGGTAGTCCTGAGAATATGGGCGATATGCCAAGTAACTATTGGAGTGGATACATAAACTTCAATGAAAGTGGAGAAGGTTGGCAGGTTCTAACTTTGTCTGAGAGAGGGTTGCTTTTGCAAAAGTTCTCGTGGAATATGCTACCAAACCAAAATGTAAGTTTTGTCATAAAGCTATTTGACTTCGACCAGAATCCAATACCTAGTGGCACCTTAAACGTCACAGACGTCTACAAATTCGGCTACAGTGGCTTTGGCAATCTGATAAAAGATACAGACTACAGACTTTATGATTCAACAAATGTGACAGATTCAAAAGGATATGGTGTAATCACACTTGAATCTATAGGCAACTGGACAAGAGGGGACTATTCTGTAAAGATTTTAGCAAATACAACAAAGGGCACACAACCTATGGAGGCATGGTTCCATGTGGATTAATACTAAACGAATTTTGTTGGTGCCCTTGCTTTTAACGGTAGGAGTCTGGGCAGCAAGTTGCTCCATAAATCAAGCAGGTTCAGACCAAGGAACGGTGATGCAAGGCAAGCTTTTCACAGTTTCAGTTTCAGGGCTAAGCGGGTCAGGTACAGCCAGTATAATACTCCCTGAATCGGGCTTCACACTTGATGAAGATACCACCCAATCATTTTCATCATCCTCGGCATCATGGAATACTGTTAAGGCAACCGAACTTTCAAGCGGACAAGAGATAAGTGTCAGCATAAATCAAGGTGGAAACGTTAAAACCTATACTTGCAGCCCCAATCCATTTGATGTAGTATCTCCCCCATTCATATCTGTATCCAACTCCCCGTCATCAGCAACAGTAAATGCGGGTAGCTCATTCACAGAAACACTCACCATCACGAACACAGGAGGAACAACCGCATTGATTACCATTGGAGTCACTGGAACAGGCATGTCAATTACTTCAAACAATATGCCAAGTACTATACCAGCAGGAGGTATGGGTGAAGGAACTATCGTCATAAAAGCTAGCACCGCGGGTTCATATTCAGCAGGAATAGTCGCATCAACTTTGAATGGCAACACCTTAACTAACTATGTTAGTGTAACAGTGAATTCTGTAACTCCTAAAGATAAAAATCCAGGAGGGGGTAGTGGTGTAACTCCAGGGGGAACAACACCACCTTCATTCAAAGTAGAATATGGCAACGAATTTAATCTTAATGTGACTAAAGCAGGTAGATATGAATTCTCAATAAATAAGACTCTTTATAGTTTTGAAGCAGATTTTGGTAAGAATTCAAAAATCACGGCACAAGAGTTAGAAACAGTAGACACACCCCTTATAGGAGTGAAAGTATACAAATATATTGAAATTAACCACGAAAACGATGTGAAAAATATAACTCTTACGTTTTCAGTCAATAAAGACTGGGTTGATGACCAAGGAGCAGACCCACTGAGTATAATATTAAAAAAGAAAGATGGAGACGGCCCATGGGAAGCTAAAAAACTGACATATGTCGGGTCGGATTCAAACAATTATTATTACACATTAAAGCTTAATACTCTTTCACTTTTTGCCTTGGCAATTGATGAATCTCAAAAAACTACAACAACACCCGCAGTTGAATGCAAGAAACCAACCAAATGGAGTGTGTGCAAAGACGGAGTCCAGAAAAGAACGATAGAGGCACTCTCAAATGGCAAGTGCGTAACAAAGCAGGAAACAAGGAGTTGCAGTAACAAAGCAGGTGTGAATTGGTTTATGATTTTTATAAAAATAGTACTTCTGATTGTTATAGCCTTTGTAGTATATTATATGATAGTGACCAGGCATCTTAAGTAAATAAAAGAGATACTTTTGAACCTTTTTTTATGTCAAGATTTTTTGCCATGCCACCCTTAACCTCAAGTACATACTTTGCCTTCCCAGAATAGTTCTTACACAAAAACCTGCAAGGCTTGGCATTTTCAACAATATTTGTAACAGTCATATTTTCATCAAGAAAAATAATATCAAGAGGAGAAACTGTGCCTTTCATCCAAAAGTACTTGGTAGAAAATGAAGGAAATTTAAAGAGCATGGCTTCGCTTTTTTTCACATGCCAACCCTTAAATCCCTGCTGCCATTGCGAGAAATTACTTGCAGTATAAAGAGTGAAATTTTTGCCGTTTATGGTGGCATGACCCGAGGGGAACGTGGCTGGAATCTGAATCAGTGAATCGGCTAGAGCTACAGGCAAAAGTATTAACCCCCAGATTAATTCCCAGATTTTCACACCAACCCTTGTCACAAAAATATATATGGTTTATACAAATTTTTCAAGCCGGGGCTGCTTTTCATAGAATTTGGCTGCGGCCTCAAGGATTCTTTTGGATGAGGGATGCTTAATAATCATAAGAGCTTCTTTAGGAGTTAGCCACTGAAATCCGTAGTGCTCACTCGATATTTTCACATCTTTAGACTTGGCAATCGAAATGAAGAAGATAACAGTCTTTTTTACGAGGTCCCCTTTTTGACGAAAAAAGTAGGTGGCTTCATCCTTAAAGCCCTTCAAAATCGAAACATTTAGACCTGTTTCTTCTTTGACCTCCCGTAAAAGGGTATCTTCTTTTCTCTCATTCATATTAGGGTGACCTTTAGGAAAATCCCAGTACTCTTTATCTCCTTTAAGGGTCTTGTACTTCAAAAGCAGGAGCTGGTTGCCAAAAAATACCAGAGACCCCACACTCTCATCAGTAATCATAAAAGATTTATTCTGTGGTCCGTTTTATCCTTAATGGAGTCCCTAAAAAACGTCGTGGTAATAGGGTGCTCAAGAAACCCAAAGAAAGCGGCTCATAGAGTGCCGGAATATCTAAAAGAAAACGGGTTTCAAATTTTTTGCGTGAATCCCCTAGCAGATGAAATCTTAGGGGAGAAGGCATATAAGAAGATAAGTGACGTCCCAAAAGAGGCTTTTGAAATAGTTGACGTTTTTCGGCCGAGTGAGGAAGTTAAAGGAATTGCAAAAGAGCTCATAAAACTAAACAAGCTCCC